>Ga0209344_10001781_pt1 | contig 26479 bp, 25 predicted proteins | sample Cruoilmetagenom6_FD_187293 | JGI IMG/M metagenome (GOLD analysis project Ga0209344, IMG submission 187293) | Oil polluted marine microbial communities from Coal Oil Point, Santa Barbara, California, USA - Santa Barbara Oil Seep Sample 6 (SPAdes)... | ecosystem: Environmental > Aquatic > Marine... | reverse complement strand
GAAGGACAAGTATCCTTGTTTGAGCCTGCTAACGGTACGCCGTGTTACGCATGTATTTTTCCCGTAGAACCTGCCGATGGATTAGCCCCGAGCTGTGCCGAGGCCGGTGTGATGGGGGCATTGCCCGGCGTTATAGGGTCGATCATGGCGGCAGAGGCGATCAAATATATCACAGGTGCTGGGCAGACGCTTGCCGGGGAAATGTTGATATATGATGCGCTTTACGGGGAAAGTCGCAAAATCGGATTGCAAAAATCTGCGGAATGTTCGGTTTGCGCCTAACGCTTCGGTAAAACCTGATCAGGTGGCCGATGTCCCAGTTCGAATGTCTTGATATTCAGGATAACACGCTCGCCCATGTCGATACGGGCCTCATTTGTGGCAGAAGCCATGTGGGGCAAAAGCATCACATTGTCGCGTTCGCACAGGCGCGGATCAAGCTCATCACCTTTTTCAAAGACATCAAGACCGGCGCCTGCAAGTTTGCCTTCTTCCAAAGCGGAAATCAATGCGACTTCATTGATCACCTTACTGCGTGATGTATTGATAACAAATGCAGTTGGTTTCATCAGTGCGAAGCGGCTTGCATTCATCAAATGATCGGTTTCCGGGGTTTTGGGGCAATGCAGTGACAAAACATCGGCCAATGGTAACATATCATCGAGTTTTTCAAAATACGTTGCATTCAAATTGCGCTCAATTTCCGGGTGTACGGGTTTGCGGTTGTGGTAAATCACCTTCATCCCGAATGCATTGGCACGCCGCGCAACTGCCATCCCAACACGACCCATTCCGATAATGGCCAGTGTTTTACCGCCAACAGATGTGCCCAAAAACGCAGATGGCGCCCATCCCTTCCAGTTACCTGATTGTAATGCGGCAGAGCCTTCTTTGAAACGGCGCATCACGGTCAGGATCAGGGCCAATGTCATATCGGCGCTGTCTTCGGACAACAAACCGGGCGTATTGGTGACCAATATACCATGTGTTTTGGCCGCCTCTATATCAATATGATCGTAGCCCGAGCCATAATTACTGATCAGTTTCAATTGGCTGCCGGCTTTGGCAAGTGTCCGGGCGTCCAGATTATCACTAAGCGTTGGCACGATGACTTCTGCTGTTTGAAGAGCGTCAACCAATTGCGTATCGGTAAAAGGTGTGTCAGTTTTATTCAATTGCGTATCAAATAATTCTGTAAGACGATTTTCAACCGCCTCTGGCAACCGTCGCGTCACGACAACACTTAGTTTGGAATTGGACATCATTCACCTATACAGACTGGATTCCTTATAGCTATTCTGGCAAATTTCATGCTACCGAGGCAAGGTATAAAAACAGCCATGTTAAAAACAAAATGGCCGAAGCAGGCAATAAAATGACATATGGGTATTATAAATCATTTTGCACAGGCATTATGGCAATCGTCATTGCTCTTACACCTGTAGTTGTCACTGCAAATGAGCGCGGTAGCGTTACCAATTTACCAATCCCTCGTTTTGTTTCCATGAAAGCGAAGCAGGGAAATGTACGCCGCGGTCCGGGGCTGACCTACCGTATTGATTGGGTCTTCCATCATAATAGCACACCGCTTTTAGTCACAGCCGAATTTGGCCACTGGCGACGGGTGCAAGATAAAGACGGGCAGGGTGGATGGATGCATTATGCGCTTTTATCGGGTGTACGTACCGCAATTATCAACGCGCCGAATATGGCTTTGCGCCGGAAGCCAAACCAGCATGCAAATCCAGTGGCTTATGCCGAAGAAGGAGCGATTGTGTCATTAGATGAATGTATTCTTCACTGGTGTTCAGTCTCTGCCGGTGGCAAAGGCGGTTGGGCCATGAAGTCTGACCTTTGGGGAGTTATGGATGATGAATTGCGCGAATAGGGTTTAATCCAAACCGCGCCCTTTCAATAATGCATCCACTTTCGGCAATGCACCACGAAAGCTGATATATAAATCCTCGGGGTCTTTCGACCCACCTGTGGCAAAGATATTATCATGCAAACGTTTGGCTGTATCGGGATCAAAAGCATCCCCCGTTTCCCGAAAAGCGGCAAAGGCATCTTCGTCCATCACCTCTGACCACATATAGCTGTAGTAACCGCTGGAATAACCGTCACCGGAAAAGACATGCGCAAAATGCGGGGTGGCGTGGCGCATGGTGATGGCGGCGGGCATACCGATTCCATCCAAGACCTCGGCTTGCTTTTGCATTGGGTCGGCAGGGGCCGGGGATGTGTGAAAGGCCAGGTCAACCAAGGCACTTGAAGTATATTCGACTGTGGAAAAGCCCTGATCGAAGTTTTCGGCTGCCAAAAGCCGGCTTAACAAATCGGATGGAATGATCTCGCCTGTTTCCGCGTGGCGGGCATATTTTTCCAGAACTTCCGGCACAGATAGCCAGTGTTCATAAAGCTGGCTGGGTAATTCCACGAAATCGCGGGCGACAGAGGTGCCTGATATAAATCCGTAAGTCACATCCGACAGCATAGAATGCAACGCATGGCCGAATTCGTGAAACAGTGTGCGGGCATCATCAAATGTCAGCAAACAGGGCTGGCCTTCCGGGGCTTTGGCAAAATTGCAGACATTCACTGTGATCGGGCGGACATCTCCATCAATTGCCGATTGCGCCCGAAAACGTGAACACCATGCGCCTGATCGTTTTGATGCGCGGGCAAAATAGTCGCCAATGAAAACGGCCATGTGACGGTCACCCTTTTTGACTTCCCAAGCGCGGGCGTCCGGGTGGTATAAAGGCGCATCAAGCGGCGTGAAACTAAGACCGAACAGCTTGTTTGCGCAGTCAAAAGCAGCTTCAATCATTTGATCCAATTGAAAGTAGGGCTTTAACGCAGCCTCATCCAGATCATGTTCGGCTTTGCGGCGCTTCTCGGCATAGTAACGCCAGTCCCAAGGGGCCAAATCGCCCTTGATGTCGTCTGCATGCATGAGGTTTGTCAATATGGCCGCATCGGCATTTGCCACCGCTTTCGCAGGCTCCCAAACCGCCATCAGCAAGTCGCGTACGGCTTCAGGCGTTTTAGCCATTTCAGGGGCGAGTTTGAAATCCGAGAACGTGTCATAGCCCAACAGTTGCGCACGTTCTTCGCGCAATTTCAGGGTTTCGGCGATAATTCCACGATTATCGGTGTCACCACCGTTTTCACCGCGTGCGACCCATGCTTTAAAAGCAATCTCGCGCAAATCGCGACGCGGTGAGAATTGCAAAAACGGGACAATTAGTGAACGCGACAGGGTGATGACATACCCGTCAAGATCGCGCTCGCTTGCAGCCTCTTGCGCGGCGGACACCAAAAAATCTGGACAACCAGATAGATCATCCTGCGTTAATTCCATGAACCAGTTACGCTCGTCAGCCAACAGGTTCTGGGTGAATGCTGTGCCCAGCTCCGCCATCCGTTGCATGATAGCTGCCAGCCGCGCACGATCTTTGCCTTGCAAATTGGCACCTTCACGCACGAACATCCGGTGATAAAGTTCAAGCACCCGCAGTTGCTCATCGGTTAAGTCCAAATCCTCACGGCTTGTAAAAAGTGTATCAATTCGGGCGAACAATTTTGCATTCATCATGGTTTCGGAATTGAATGCAGCCCATTTTGGCGCCAGATCACGTTGTAAAGCTTCCAGGTCAGCGTTTGAATTTGACCCCACCAAATTCATGAACACACCCGCAACCCTGTCCATGAAATGATCGGCACCCTCCAAGGCCTCGATTGTGTTGGCAAAACTTGGCACCGCACCTTCATCCGCCACTGCATTCACCGCCGCACGGGACTGTTTGAATGCCTCGTCAAACGCAGGCAAGAAATGTGCGTCTTCAATCAGATCAAAGGGCGGAATTTCAAACGGGGTGTTCCATTTGGAAAAGAAAGGATTGGAGGCGGTCATTCTATTCTCCTGTACAGGGTTGGGCAAAACATAACCCTGCAAAGGCGAACGTCAACAGGGCTTGCTTGTTTTACGACCGCGATGTCGTTTTTTCCTCAAATCAGTCGGCCCACTCTGGCATATCGGGGATAAATTTTGCAATCTGGCGATAGAATTCAGATCAAAGGAATCGATCCCATGAAAACCCATGTAAAAGCTCTGGTAGTCGGCGGTGGCGCTGTTGGTACGGGCATTGCCTATCATTTGGCGAAATACGGCTGGAAAGATGTGATGCTATTAGAGCGTGACGAGCTGACGTCAGGTTCAACATGGCATGCAGCAGGTCTGTTGCCGCTTTTCAATATGGGCTATGCCACCACGCATTTGCATGATTATTCGGTGGATTTTTATAAAACACTGGAGGCTGAAACAGGCCTGAATGCTGGCTTTTCCGTTGTCGGCAACCTGCGCATGGCGCAAACCAAAGATCGCATGGACGAATACATGCTTTATGGCTCTACGGCGGAAACTGTTGGCATCGAGTATCAACATCTGACACCGAATGAGATCAAGGAACGCTGGCCGCTGATCCGCACAGATGATCTGGAAGGTGCGATTTATCACCCTACGGATGGCTATATCAATCCGGCAGATGTGACCATGGCGATGGCCAAAGGCGCGCGTCAACGCGGTGTTGTCATCGAACGTAAATGGCAGGTTGATGGGTATGAGTGGACAGGTTCTGAATGGAAAGTGACCTGCACCAAGATGGTGGAAAAAGGCGGCAATCTGGTGCCTTCAGAAGAGCAGGTAATTATAACGGCCGAACATGTTGTCACGGCCACTGGTAACCACGCGCAACGCACGGCAAAATTGCTGGGCATCAAAATTCCCGCAATTCCCGTCGAGCACCAATTCATCGTGACGGACAAAGACCCTGCTTTGGTGCAATGGCGCGCGGACGGCAACCCTGAACATCCTGTGATCCGCGACGCGGATGCCCAATCCTACGTCCGCGAAGAACGCGGCGGCTGGATTCTGGGGGTTTATGAAAAACACGCACCAGCACGCTTTAAATATGGCGTGCCAGATAGCTTCCGCGCTGATTTGTTCCCGCTCGAACTGGAACGTATTGAAGAGCAATATATGGCGATGATCCACCGGATGCCATCTTGTGAGGAAAGCGGGTTGAAAGACGATTTCAACGGCCCGATTTGTTACACACCTGATGGCAATCCTTTGGTGGGGCCAGCGCCCGGACTGCGTAATATGTGGCTGGCAGAAGGTTTCAGCTTCGGGATTACCGCGGCCGGTGGCGTTGGTAACTATATGGCACAAATGATGGTTGAAGGCGAAGCCGAGATCGACATGGCAAGCCTTGATCCGAAACGCTACGGCTCTTGGATGACCACCGAATATGCGGCGCGTAAAAACGAAGAATGCTATGACCACGTTTATACGCTGCACCACCCTGATGAGGAACGTGAAGCCGCAAGGCCATTGCGCACGTCGCCCGCCTATGACCGACAAAAAGCGGCAGGGGCACAGTTCGGGCAAGTAAACGGCTGGGAGCGCCCCAATTATTACGCACCTGTTGGCTTTGACGATCATGCGGCACGGTCTTTTCGCCGTGGCGGTTGGTGGCAATATGCCCATGACGAGGCGAAAGCCATTCGTGAAGGTGTTGGCCTGATCGATGCAACAGCCTTTACCAAACATGTGGTCAAGGGCGCAGGTGCGACACAATTCCTGGATTGGTTTACATGTAACAAACTGCCCAAAATTGGCCGTATCAACCTGACTTATGCACTGACAGATGCGGGAACAACGCGCACAGAATATACCATTGTGCGCAACGGCGAGGACAATTATTATCTTGTGTCGGCCGGTGCATGGACTGCTTATGACGCGGATTACCTGCGCAAGGCAGCAGATGACAAGATGGCCGAATTCGGACATATCGAAATTCAGGATGTGACCAACCAATGGGGCGTTTTCGCCATTGCCGGGCCGAAAACCCGCGATGTTCTGGGCAAAATCATCCGTGATGCAGAACCTGAAACAGCGCTTTCCAATAAACGTTTCCCGTGGTTGTCCGCAAAATCCATCGAGCTGGGTATGTGCCCTGTCAATGCCATTCGCGTGGCTTATACAGGCGAGCTGGGCTGGGAATTGCATCACCCCATTGAGATGCAAAACTATTTGTGGGATTTGTTAGTAGAAGCAGGGGCCGAGTTTGATATGAAGCTGGTCGGTGCCCGGGCACAAAACTGGTTGCGGCAGGAAAAATCCTACCGCGCGTTCGGCACAGAGCTGGGCCGCGATGCGACACCTGCCGAGGCGGATTTACCGCGCTTTATTGACCTTTCAAAAGAATTCCACGGCAAAGCCGAGATGGAGGCCAAAGGTGTCCGCGCAAAATGCGTCACCTTGCTGATCGACGGGCCGGCGGATGCCGATCCATGGGGGCGCGAAGCTTTGTATGTTGACGGGGTCAAAGTAGGCCGCCTGACATCGGGGGGCTATTCGGTAGCATTCGGGAAATCCATCGGCATGGGCTATATGCCACCTGAACTGGCAGTGGTCGGGCAAAAGGTTAAAGTCAGGATGTTCCGTGAATTGTGGGATGCAGAAGTTGTAGAGGACAGCCCATACGATCCGACAAATGCGACTATTCGGGTGAATATATAGGCCAATCTTTTAAATTTAGTTTGTTTCAAGCCGTACCTTATTGGGTGCGGCTTGTTGTATTTGTAACTTTACAAAATTTACAAGTTTACAAACCAAACTTTACACAACCCATACAAGGCTACACGAAAAACCCCTGTTTTTATTAGAAAAACATACTCTTTTCCGAATGGATTTGTAAAGAAAGTAACAGACAATGATCCCTGAGTCGTGACCGACTTTACAAAACCAAGGAATAGATGAGATGCCTTATGATAATCAAAACACAGAGTTGCAAAACCTGATTTCCGAGCATGGAAATGCCTGGGCCGCTATTAATCCTGATTATGTAGCGCGGATGCGTTTGCAAAATCAGTTTAAAACCGGACTGGATATTGCAAAATATACTGCAAAGATCATGCGCGAAGATATGGCCGCATATGATGCTGACAGTTCGCAATACACACAGTCTTTGGGTTGCTGGCACGGGTTTATCGGCCAACAGAAAATGATTTCGATCAAGAAACACTTCGGTTCGACCAAAGGCAAATACCTGTATCTTTCCGGTTGGATGATCGCTGCAATGCGTTCTGAATTTGGCCCATTACCTGATCAATCCATGCACGAAAAAACGTCCGTACCTGCCCTGATCGAAGAGCTGTACACATTCTTGCGCCAAGCGGATGCACGTGAGTTGGGCGGCTTGTTCCGCGATCTTGACGCGGCAGCAGATGCGGCTGCAAGGGCTGAAGTACAAGAGAAAATCGACAACTTTCAAACCCATGTTGTGCCGATTATCGCTGATATCGATGCTGGCTTTGGTAACGCAGAAGCCACTTACCTGTTGGCCAAGAAAATGATTGAAGCAGGTGCTTGTGCACTTCAGATCGAAAACCAGGTGTCTGATGAAAAACAATGCGGTCACCAAGATGGTAAAGTGACTGTGCCACACGAAGATTTCTTACAAAAAATCCGCGCTTGCCGTTATGCGTTTTTGGAAATGGGCGTCGAGGACGGTATCATCGTTACCCGTACTGACAGTCTGGGTGCCGGTCTGACCAAGCAAATCGCTGTGACTAAAGAACCGGGTGACTTGGGCGACCAATACAACAGTTTCCTGGATTGTGACGAGGTAACTGTTGACGATATGGCCAACGGCGATCTTGTGATCAAACAAGAAGGCAAGCTGATGCGCCCGAAACGTCTGGCTTCCAATCTGTTCCAATTCAAAGCCGGCACAGGTGTTGCACGGTGTGTTCTGGACAGCATTACAAGCTTGCAAAATGGCGCGGATTTACTTTGGATCGAAACCGAGAAACCGCATATCGGCCAAGTTGCTGAAATGGTTAATGAGATCCGTAAAGTTGTACCTAATGCGAAGCTGGTTTATAACAACTCTCCAAGCTTCAACTGGACACTGAACTTCCGCCAGCAAATCTTTGATGCATGGGACGAAGCGGGCAAAGATCTGTCCGGTTATGATCGCGAAAGTCTGATGTCTGCTCAGTATGACGATAGTGAGCTTGCAGCCGAGGCAGACACTAAAATCCGTACATTCCAAGCGGATGCAGCACGTGAAGCGGGTATCTTCCACCACCTGATCACATTGCCGACATATCACACGGCAGCCTTGTCTACGGATAATCTGGCTAAAGAATACTTCGGTGATGCGGGTATGCTGGGCTATGTCGAGGGTGTTCAACGCAAAGAAATCCGCCAAGGTATTGCCTGTGCAAAACACCAGAATATGTCGGGTTCCGATATGGGCGATGATCACAAAGAATACTTCGCCGGTGAAGCTGCTTTGAAAGCTGGTGGTAAAGACAATACTATGAACCAGTTCGACTAGACCGGTTCATCCTTCCTGAAAAGGCTCGCGGGGGAAACTCTGCGGGCCTTTTTATTTGCTATTTAGTTGATTTAATCGGCCATCAGATATGGTGTCTATGCCTTGCCGCCATATTTTTCCAAGGCCATCTGAAACACCGACGCATCGACGTTTCCACCTGTTGTTACGGCAATGACGCTATCTGCATCAATCTCGTCCCCGTGAAACAAAGCCGCTGCAAGAGCGGCGGCACCGCCCGGTTCAACAACGATTTTCAGGCGGTCAAAAGCCAGTGCCATTGCGTGTAGGCATTCGTCTTCTGTTACCACAATCCCGCCCCCGCACAGGCGTTTCAGGATGGGAAATGTCATTTCACCGGGGGAAGGTGTAATAATGGCGTCGCATAAAGAGCCGGAGAGGCGGGTGTTGGTTTCGATTTTCCCTGATTTCAATGAGCGGGTAACATCGTCGAAATCTTTTGGCTCGCAAGGGTGTACGGTAAAGTCAGGGGCGGCTTTTTCCAATGCAAGTGCAATGCCGGATGTCAGTCCACCACCACCGCAGCAGACCAGAACATCGGCATCTGTGACATTGTCAGCGGCAGCTTGTTCAGCGATTTCCAACCCGATTGTACCTTGGCCTGCAATTACTTGTGCGTTGTCGAAAGGCTTAACCAGCATTAACCCACGATCCACATTCACGCGGGCGGCAACTGTATCACGGTCTTCGGTTTCACGATCAAATAAGACAACTTCAGCGCCCAGTGCTTTTGTGTTTTCGATTTTCACTTTCGGGGCATCTTCGGGCATAATAATCACGGATGGGATGCCATGAAGGCTGGCGGCAAGTGCAATGCCTTGTGCATGGTTTCCCGAGGAAAATGCGATGACACCGCTTTTGCGCTCATCATCTGACAGGGCCGATATTGCCGACCACGCGCCGCGAAATTTAAACGATCCGGTGCGTTGTAAACATTCGGCTTTCACGAATAATGGACGCCCTGCGATGTCATCCAGAAACGGCGATGACAATAGGGGGGTCTTTACGGCATGGCCTTCCAAGCGGTTTGCTGCGGCTTGGATCATTTCAAATGTACTCATCTTATTTCCTTTAGGAATTGGTCTAAAACATGCAGGCTTTCCGGCTCGTCCAGAAAGGGTATATGACTGCGGTCTTTGGCTTCGGTATAAATCATACGGGGGTTTCTGCGGCGCATTTCGCTTACGGTTTCGCGTGATAAAAGGGTAGAGTTTTCTCCGCGCACAAGCGCCAAAGGCAAATCGGCATAGGCGTCAAAAAACGCCCATAAATCAACACCATCGCCATGTGATTGCGCAAGAAGGGCATCGCGCAGTTTCGCATCATAGCGCAGATGCAGACCATCCGGCTTTTCAATCCAGCGCGTGCGCACTTCCGACTGCCAGCGCTCGTTGGGGATGTTGTGAAAACCAATGGACAAAAGGGGCAGCTTTTCTGCCGCCTCCGCGTATGTTTTGAACGCAGGCCGGTGGCCCACAAAATCCATGATGCTGTCGATCCCACTCGCTTCCAACACTGGGCCGATGTCGTTCAGCATCACACCCAATAAGCGATCGTGATGATTGGCAGCAAGCCCCATAGAGATGATGCCACCACGCGATGTCCCGATAATGGCTGCTTGTGCCAAACCTAAATAATCAAGCAGCTCCAGCACATCCTGTGCTTCGCGCACAACGTTGTAATTATTGAAATCGGGATCAAAGTCGGACTGTCCGCGCCCGCGCATATCAAGACGGATCAGACGCACGCCTGTTGCATATGGTGCGATGTAATTGAAATCGGTGCTGTTGCGCGTCAAACCGGCCAAACACAAAACAGGTGTTCCCTGACCTTCGTCACGATATGCCAAGGTCAGCCCGTCAGATGTTTTGAAGTGCTTCATCCCAGAGTTTTTGCCAGATCGGGAATGTTATGCAAGGTTTTCAACGTGGCTTTGGGCACCCATGGCAAGCGATCTTGCGGTTCACCTGAGCGGTTGACCCAAGCTGTTTGAAAACCGAATTTGCTGGCCCCTGCAGCATCCCATCCATTTGATGAAACAAACATAACTTCACCCGGTTTGCAGCTGAAACGATCACATACCATTTGGTAGACACTTGGATCGGGCTTGAAAATACCCACATCTTCAACACTTAGGACATCATCTAAAACCGTGGTTAACCCTGCGGATTTCACGGCACCGTTCAGCATGTCGGGTGATCCATTTGACAGAATTGCGGTGTTCAATCCTGCGGATTTTAGGTCTGTCAGCATTTGCGGCACTTCTTCGTAGGCTTCCAGTTCCCAGTAAAGTGCCAGCAGACGTTCGCGCAGCTCTGCGTCATCAGACAGGTCGCTCGCTTCCAGCGCGTAATCCAGTCCGTTTTGGGTGACGGTCCAAAAATCCGTATGCGCATCCATAATAGCGCGCAGCCATGTGTATTGAAGTTGTTTCAAGCGCCAGTCGTTTGCGACTTTTGTCCAGACTTTTGCAAAAGCCTCGCGGCCCGGCTCTGATGCGGCGCGTCTTGCGGCGGCGGCAACGTCAAACAGCGTGCCGTAAGCATCAAATATGCAAGTTGTGATTGTCATGTGTAAGACTCCTTTTCTAAAGTCTTACACATGGTAATTCTGAATGGAATTGGAAAATCAGCTATTTTCGGTCTGTGCCATCCCAAGAACATGATAACCACCATCAACACAGATAATTTCGCCTGTAGTGCATTCGCCATAATCAGAGGCAAGGTAGACCGCCGTACCGCCAATGGTTTCCAATGTTGCATTGGCACGCATCGGTGAGTTGGCTTCTGTTACGCGGAATGTCTTGCGTGCGCCGCCAATTGCGGCCCCTGCCAGTGTTTTCATAGGGCCGGGACTGATTGCATTCACCCGAATACCGTCAGGACCCAGATCATTTGCCAGATACCGAACGGCACTTTCAAGTGCGGCTTTTGCAATGCCCATGACATTGTAAAACGGTGTGACACGGTTGGATCCCTGATATGTAAGGGTTAGAATTGTACCGCCATTTTTCATCAAGGGATGTGCGCGGCGCGCCACTTCGATCAGGGAATAGCAGGAAATATCCAGTGTATTTTTGAAATTATCACGGCTTGTGTTGACCACACGCCCCGCTAATTCGTTCTTGTCGGAAAAGGCAATGGCATGGATTAGAAAATCTATACCACCCCATTCTTTTTCCAAAGAGGCAAACAGATTATCAAGTGAAGCATCATCTTGCACATCTGCCTCAATAACAATGTTTGAATCCAAGCTTTCAGCCAAGGGTTTCACGCGCTTTCCAAAGCCTTCACCTTGATAAGTGAATGCAAGTTCCGCACCTTGGGCGGCCAGTTCACGTGCGATGCCCCATGCGATAGACCTTTCATTAGCTACACCCATGACAAGTCCGCGCTTACCGCGCATTAAATCACCCATGATACTTACTCATCGCGATTGTGCCGTTAGTGCCGCCAAAGCCGAAACTGTTGGAAATCACAGTATCCAGCCCCGCGTCCTTGACATATTCAACGGCAATTTCACCGGGGTTAATTGCCGGATCGAGGTTTTCAATATTTGCAGAAGGTGCAATGAAATCGTTTTCCAACATAAGAAGACTGTAAATCGCTTCATGCACGCCAGCACCGCCCAGACAGTGACCTGTCAGAGATTTTGTCGAGGTGATAGGTGGTGTGTTTCCTTCGCCAAAGACACGCCGGACAGCTTCGACTTCGGTGACATCTCCTGCTGGTGTGGATGTGCCATGTGCATTGATATAGTCGACCTTGCGATCTCCTAATGCATCAAGCACCAGTTTCATGGAACGTTCCGCCCCTTCACCGGAAGGTGCAACCATATCGTGACCGTCGGATGTGGCAGCGTAGCCGGTAACTTCGGCATAAATTTTTGCGCCGCGCGCCAATGCGTGTTCCAGTTCTTCCAGAACCACAACTCCTGCACCACCCGAGATCACAAAGCCATCGCGGTTTGCGTCAAACGCACGAGAGGCTTTTTCAGGTGTGTCATTGTATTTGGAAGACATTGCACCCATCGCGTCAAACAGGCAGGACAATGTCCAGTCCAGTTCTTCTCCACCGCCTGCAAAGACGATATCTTGTTTGCCGAACTGAATTTGCTCAACTCCGTTACCGATGCAATGCAATGATGTGGTGCAGGCGGAAGTGATCGAATAGTTCACACCCTTGATCTTGAACGGCGTGGCGAGGCAAGCAGAGTTGGTGGATGACATGCCGCGCGTTACCATAAACGGCCCCATACGTTTGGGCGCACCTTTTTCAACCACGATTTTATGGGCCTGAAACAGGTTTACCGTTGAAGGGCCACCAGACCCCATAACCAATCCCGTACGCTCGTTTGACACATCATTTTCTTCCAGACCACTGTCGGCAATCGCCTGTTCCATGGCCAGATAGTTATAGGCCGCACCCCACCCCATGAATCGCATCTGACGTTTGTCGATATGCTTGGCCGGGTTGATCTTTGGCATGCCGTGGACTTGGCTGCGAAAGCCGTGTTCCTTGTAATCTTCGGCAAAGCTGATGCCCGATGTGCTGTTTTGCAATGATGCAAGAACTTCTTCTTTATTATTCCCGATTGAGGAAATAATCCCCAAACCCGTGATGACAACGCGGCGCATATGTGGCCTCCTTCGTAAACTGGATTATTCGTTTCGTTTGATCAGCTGTCAGCTGCTGCCAACCCGACTTTCATATCTTTAACGGCATATATTTGTTCACCATCCGCGAATATTTTACCGTCTGCGACACCCATTTTCAATCGGCGATCAATAACGCGGGTGAAATCGACCTGATAAGTAATCATTTTGCGTTCAGGTGTAACCATCCCGGAGAATTTAACCTCGCCCACACCAACAGCAAACCCTTGCCCAAGCATACCGCGCCATCCAAGATTGAAACCTGTAAGCTGCCACAATCCATCCAAACCCAGACATCCGGGCATAACCGGATTGCCGGGAAAGTGGCATTCAAAGAACCAAAGATCTGGTTTTATGTCGAACTCTGCGATCACATGACCTTTGCCATGTTCGCCACCATCAGCTGAAATATCTTTAATACGATCCATCATCAACATTGGTGGTAGGGGAAGCTGTGCATTCCCCGGGCCAAATAATTCCCCACGGGCGCATGACAGTAAACCTTCCTTGTCAAAACTTGTTGGTCTGTCGGACATATGTGTGCCTGCCTTTTGTTAGTCATCTTTGCAGTTTAAGGTATCACGACTCCTGACAGACTAGCAATAGGTGGCAGCACATAAGCTAAATGGATGGAAAGGTGTTTTGGTTGTACTTTTAATAATTTACAGCCATAATAAGTCGCAAAGCGTGGATACTGAGGTTTATATGCATATCGAACCACAAATACGCGGCCAGAAGTGGCTGGAAAGTAAAAAAGTACGCCCAACAAAACAAAGGTTGGCGCTTGCCGCATTGCTCGTTGGCGACGGGCAAGATCGACATGTAACTGCAGAAAGCCTGTTCGAAGCTGTATCAAAGACAAAAGAGCGAGTTTCGTTAGCAACAGTTTACAATACATTGCGATTATTTTGCGAAGCAGAGTTATTGAATGAGATAACAGTAGAAGGCAATAAATCGTATTTTGATACACGTACGGATCAACATCCGCATTTTTATTGGGAAGATGTCAGAGTGCTAACCGATGCGCCTACGGAAACGTTAAAGTTTGAAAGTATTCCGGAACCTCCGACGGGCACTGAAATTGCACGGGTTGATGTGGTTATACGGCTGCGTAAAACTAAATAATACTCTTCAATTCAAAACCACTGGCCGGGCTCCATAAAGCCATGATCCATAAGTTGCTGCGAGTTCCAACGGAATTTTACGGATTTTGACCAGATGAAATTATCGACCTCGAATGTGGATCCCGGATTCGTTTTCAGGCTTTTCGCGGTTCTGAAAGAACAAATGGAAATTGTTGTATTATGATGCCATGGACATGAATATGTATTGTATTCCGGGTCGTTGAAATAACCGTTTTGCGATAGTTCCAAGCCTGGCTGTGGTTTAAACAGGGCAATACGGTTCAACCTGCGCCTTTGATAAGGCAGATGCTCTTCAAATCGCCACTTTAATCCACCATAGACATCTAATTGACGATCTTGGGGTTCGCCGGCGATATAGCGTTGTAACGCATAGTAACCCGCGCCATCAAAGTGGGCATCCTCAAGTGAAAAACCATCTTTTGCTTTGCCCAAATCATCGGGGTAAAGATCTATTATATAAGTAAAAACCGAGTTTCTTTTTTCTTCGGTTGCAAATTCAGTCAAATCGGCAATCGAACGGTTTTCACAAAATGGGAAGTGAAGGTATTCAGCATTGAAACAATAATAAATCCAGCGATCGGGAAATAACCCGATTAAATGATTTATAAATGGCGATACATCTGAAAAAAACGTGTCTTCAATATCAATTGCAGTGCACAGATCGGCACAACTTTCCGGAAGTTTCAAATCTTCTCTTTTAAGTACGAATAGATTCTTAAACCCCAACCTGGCATGGTGCCGTATACAAGAGCTTAGGCCTGTTAAGTCCTCTGCAAAAATAAAACCGACGGGGCCTTTGGCAAGTATTTCACTTGGTATGTTGAATAATGATTTTGCCATCTATAAGCTGCCAGTATATTTATAACACTTTGCTTTTACATGATCTATTAAGTTTTTGGTAATAAATACAGCGGTGATGCTAAGAAAAAAATATCAAGAAAATTTTGAAAAGCTTGAAAATAGCCAAACAGATTATACATGCATGAAACAATAAGGGACGGGGAAAACAAATGTTGCCAATGGATCAGCAGATTTATAAGACTTTAGATGATATTAATCCACAGCCTGATGACGGGCAAAAAGAACAAGAATCAATATTGGTTTTGACAACACAGATTGTTTCTTCACATTTATCAAGATCTGAACTGCCGACAAATGAGGTCACGCAGTTTATTGAAACCATTCACACAAAGCTTACAGAATTGTCGACACTAAATGGCGCACATACGAAGTTGGTTCCTGCGCTTCCAGTCGAGCAATCCATAACGCCGGATTTTATTTTCTGCCTAGAGGATGGTAAAAAGTTCCGGATGCTTAAAAAGCATTTGCGTGCATGCTATGACATGTCACCCGAGGAATATCGTTTGAAATGGGGGTTAAAAGCCGATTATCCGATGGTGGCCCCGAATTATGCTTTAAAAAGACAGGAATTGGCAAAACAAAGCGGTCTGGGTAAAATGCGCAAGTAAGATGTCGTTGCAGATTGGGTGTTTGCGGTGTAAAGGCCACAAATCCAGCACCCACGCTCAGGTAACCTTGTTATGACGACAGAAAAAAAGCTTTTTATCAAAACCTACGGTTGTCAGATGAATGTCTATGACAGTGAGCGGATATCTGATGCTTTAGCACCTGCAGGTTATTCTGTAACGACCGACGAAGGCAAAGCAGATCTTGTTTTATTGAACACTTGCCATATTCGCGAAAAAGCCGCCGAGAAGATATACTCTGAACTTGGGCGCATGAAACAGCTGAAGATTAAAAAGCCCGAAATGAAATTCGGTGTGGCAGGCTGTGTTGCACAGGCTGAAGGTCAGGAAATTATACGCCGACAACCAATGGTGGATTTTGTAGTGGGGTCACAGGCCTATCATCGCTTGCCCGAAATGGTAAAAACAGTGGATGGCGGCGGCAAGCCCGTGGAAATTGATTTCCCGGAAGAAGATAAGTTCGACCATATTGTGCGTTCCACAGCGAAACGAAAATTGCCCAGTGCGTTTCTGACGGTGCAAGAAGGGTGCGATAAGTTTTGTGCCTTTTGTGTGGTTCCATATACTCGTGGCGCCGAAGTTTCGCGTCCCGCACAGAAAATTATTGATGAAGCTATGCAGCTTGTTGATCAAGGCGTGGTTGAGATCAATTTATTGGGCCAGAATGTGAACGCATATCATGGACAGGGCGCTGGTGGAGAGTGGTCGCTGGCGCGTCTTATTCGTGAGTTGGCAAAAATTGATGCGTTAAAGCGTATTAGATTCACCACTTCACATCCCAATGACATGGATGATGATTTGATAGCGGCATTTGGCGACACTGAAAAACTGATGCCATATTTGCACCTGCCGGTGCAGGCAGGATCAGATAAAATCTTAAAAGCGATGAACCGTCACCATACTGTGGAAGACTATTTCAAGATTATTGAACGGATGCGTGCCGTGCGCAGTGATATCGCTTTATCAGGCGATTTTATTGTCGGGTTTCCCGGAGAAACAGAGACTGATTTTCAGCAAACTTTAGCTTTGTGTGAAGCTGTGAAATACGGCCAAGCCTATTCATTTAAATATTCCACCCGCCCGGGGACACCTGCCGCCGACCGAGATCAAGTGGACGAGACTGAAAAGACGGATAGATTACGCCGGCTGCAGCTGTTGTTAACTAAGCATCAAATGGAATTCCAGCTGTCTATGGTTGGGAAAACTCTACCTGTATTACTGGAAAAACCCGCGCGCGATCCAGGGCAACTTGTCGGGAAATCAGAATATTTGCATGCTGTTCATATGGATGCTCGTCCGGAACAGATTGGGACAATAGTACAGGCCAAGGTAACGCGGACGGAACGAAATTCGTTGGGTGCTGAAATCGTTAATAATTAACAGCTATTTAGCTTACTTGTGCTTTTGTCGTCCGGAAATGGAATCCCACTAGATTAATGCTGAATGTCTATAATTAGTATATTCAAGATTTTCTTTCACTATTGGTAGTTATTTGATACACTTCACCTATATAAAATGGGTGTGTGAAGAATTTGTGCGTTCACAGGCTAAAAAAGTAAAGTGTATCGGGGGATCAAAGGTGAAAAAAAAGCTTTTGAATTATATCGGAGGGACGTTTGCCGGGGTTATTATCGCGTCAAGCAGCTTCGCAGGCAATAAAAACAGCATTGTAGACCAAACAGATTTAAAAGAGCGGTATGTTCCGGCTATTTGGGTTGACCCGGACGGGTGTGAGCATTGGGCTATGGATGATGGTGTCGAAGGGTATATGACACCGCATGTTACACGCGACGGTATTCCTGTCTGCCATCGTGGAAATCCCTGTGCAGTTATTAATTCTGATCAGTTATTTGCAGTTGACCAGTGGCGCCTTAATGCATCCAACCGCGGGCGGTTGAAGAAGTTTTTCCAAACTGCAGGGGCGACCACGTATATAATCGATGGTCATACGGATAGTGATGCAAGTGACGCATATAACATGCGCCTATCAAAGCGACGTGCGCAGTCTGTTGCTAAAGTTGCCCAAGGCACAGGCGCTACAGCACAGGCACGTTGGTATGGTGAACGTGTTCCTTTGGCATCGAATAGAACGCGCGCGGGAAAAGCAAAAAACCGTCGCGTTGAAATTACATGTATCCGCTAGGCAGGAAGGAAATATAATGCTGCTTTTAAAAACGGTTCCGTTTGTATTTTTGGCTATAGCGCTTGCCGGATGCGATTCCCCCAAAAAGAACAAAACTGTTGATAATGGATTTGATAGCAAACACTTAAGCGATTTAAAGGCCGGGATATGGGTCGACCCGCGTGGGTGTGATCACTGGATTATTGATGATGGTGTAGAAGGGTATCTGTCTGCACGACTAGATAAATACGGTAAACCTGTATGCTCTGGAATAGCACCTCCAAATACGACTGTCGGAAAGTATAAAAGCGGTAGTCCTTTTGGCGACCCTACCAAACCTATCTAATATTAAGATCTGATGACACGATAGAGTGAATGCAAATCGTGTGCAGATAATAAAGACGTGTTTATTGCAGTTTTAACAGATAAATGACTTGCGAAACTTTGCTTATCTTGCGACTATTTTAATAACCTAACTGCACGGAGGCAACTTTGGCGGACATCGCCCCATCAATACCACACAGCAAAGCGACAAACCCTGAAACTCTGCTGAATTTTTCTGATAATAGACACTTAATTGATTTATGCGGCGCATTAGACCGCAACTTATCACACATTGAAACAGCATTGAGCGTCCAACTGGTGCGACGCGGAAATGAAATCGTTGTAATGGGAGGTGAAGACGCTCAAAATGAAGCGGCAGTTATCCTTAAATCCCTTTATCAACGTGTCGAGCAAGGCAAGCCGGTAGAGCCGGCCGATATTGATGCAGCCATTAGATTCGGCGGCAAACAGCAAGAAGAATCGCGTCAATCAATTGGCCAGATAGAAATGTTTAAAGGTGGCCACCTAGAGATAAGAACGCGTAAAAAAACTGTCGAGCCGCGCACGGTTACACAAAAATCCTATGTCGAAGATTTGTTCGGTAAAGAGCTTGTATTTGGCCTAGGCCCCGCAGGAACCGGTAAGACATATCTTGCTGTAGCTGCTGCATCCTCTATGTTTATCAATGGCTTGGTAGATAAAATCATCCTTGCCCGCCCTGCTGTTGAAGCTGGTGAACGGTTGGGTTTCTTGCCCGGTGATATGAAGGAAAAAGTCGATCCGTATATGTTGCCGCTTTATGATGCATTGAATGATTTTTTCCCGACAAAACAGGTGGAAAAGTTGATCGAAGACCGCCGCATCGAAATTGCACCGCTGGCGTTTATGCGCGGGCGCACACTAAGCAATGCCTATGTGGTTTTGGACGAGGCGCAGAATGCAACGACTATGCAGATGAAGATGTTCTTGACCCGCATGGGCGATGGGTCACGTATGGCTATCACGGGCGATATGAGCCAGATTGACTTGCCGCGTAATGTGCCTTCTGGTCTGGTAGAGGCCGAAAGAATTTTGCGTGATGTCAAAGAAATAGGTTTTACATATTTCAAAACCGAAGATGTTGTCCGCCACCCGATGGTGGCTAAAATTATAACGGCATATGATAAATACGCCAAAACCAATGGATAATGTTGTTGATGTCGTCACAGATGACGATCATTGGAACATGTTCGATATGGAAGAGATGGCAAGCAGAGCATTAGATGCTGTTGCGACTAAGTTGGACCTTGTGAACGGCCCATATGAGTTAAGTATATTGGCTTGTGATGATGCCCGCATAGCAAATCTGAACACAGAGTTTCGCGGCAAATATACGCCGACCAATGTCCTGTCTTGGCCTGCGCATGAACTGCAGCCTGCTGTTGCAGGTGGCAAGCCGGATGCATTGCCACTAGCTGATTTTGGCGACCCGTTTGTAAATATTGGCGATATCGCCATTTCCTTTCAGACCTGTCAGAAAGAAGCAGAAGCGGCTGGCATTGAAACCAAGCATCATATTACCCATTTGTTAGTACATGGAATATTACATCTTTTAGGGTATGACCATGAAACTGATGCTGATGCAGAAATGATGGAAACTTTGGAAATCGACCTGTTGGACACTATGGGTATTGGAAATCCCTATAAAAATGTGTAGTTTGATCGTGACAATTGGAAAGAGGCTATGAACGATACAATCGACGAGTCTTCTAGTGCGGCGCATCGCGCGCAGCCAGAGGACGAAAAAGAACCGGAAGGTTTTTTTAAACGCTTATTTGCAGGTAAAGATGATGCAGATAGGACAGACTCCCCTGACACAGATAAGATATTGCACGCAAGCAGCCTGAAAATCCTAAGCGATATTCGGGTTGATGACGTTGCTATTCCACGGGCCGATATAATTGCCGTGCCTATTGATATGAAACTGGAAGAGTTGCTGAAGGTGTTCAAGGAAAGCGGTCATTCCAGATTGCCTGTTTACAATGATGCCTTGGATACACCAGAAGGATTGCTGCACCTGAAAGATCTGGCTCTTCGGTATGGCTTTAATGGTAAAGTAACACGATTTTCCATAAAGCGTATGCTGCGTCCTTTACTATATGTTCCACCTTCGATGACAATTGATGTGTTGCTTCAGAAAATGCAGTCAGACCGTATTCATATGGCTCTGGTCATCGACGAGTATGGTGGTGTTGACGGATTGGTGACAATTGAAGACCTGATCGAACAAATCGTTGGCGAAATCGAAGATGAGCATGACACCGAAGAGGAAAATCTTTGGATTGAAGAAAAGCCGGGTGTTTATCTTTGTCAGGCCCGCACACCTTTGGATGATATGGAAAAGGTTCTGAATGCAGATTTGGCCAGTGATACGGACGACGAGGATATTGATACGCTAGGCGGGCTTATCACAATGATGATTGGCCGTGTGCCGGTTCGCGGCGAAGTTATAAAACACCCGGATGGTTTCGAGTTCGAGATCGTTGATGCGGATCCGCGCCGTATCAAAAATATACGCGTCTGCAGGTCTCAAAAACGGTGATTGTCACGCAACTGGAAAAGCTGATTTGCTGGTTAGGGCACGGACAAAAACGTATGTGGTTTTTGGCCGTATTGCTGGGCTTTGTCTTGGCATTGGGGCAGGCCCCGGTATCATTTCCAATAGGTGTATTTATATCGGTTCCAATTTTGGGGTACTGCGCTTTTCGTGTGCAAACATGGAAACAGGCGTTTGCAATAGGGTGGTGGGCTGGTTTTGGATATTTTGGTTTAAGTATGGTTTGGCTGATAGAGCCGTTTATGGTTGAGCCTGAAAAGTTTGCTGTTTTGGCACCGTTTGCGTTTTTTGGCATGTCTGGTGGTCTGGCCCTGTTTTGGGGAGGCGCGTTCGCTGTCTCCAGAAAATTCGCGACAGGATTAGGACGCTATATCATCGGGCTGGCAGTTGTCTGGACTTTGTCAGAGTATCTGCGTTCTGTTTTATTCACAGGCTTTCCGTGGGGTTTGCCGGGATATACCTGGGTTAAAACACCAATAGCACAATGGGCATCTGTTGTCGGGCCATTCGGCCTGACGTTCATAACGATCTTTGGCGGGCTTTTACTGCTCAGCTTTCAAAAACGGCGTTATATGGCACCTGTGACGACGGTTATATTTTTTGGTGTACTATTGGCAGGCGGCGCATGGCGCACACCTGATCAGGATATAAAACAAGAGACAAATCTACGTGTTCGTCTTGTCCAACCGAATGCACCACAGCATCACAAGTGGGATCCGGAATGGATGGGTGTCTTTTTCAGGCGCGCCTTAGAGCTTACGTCAGAACCGGCAAAACAACCGGTGGATCTTGTTATCTGGCCTGAAACATCGGTGCCTTTCGCATTGCAGGACAATGCGGGTGATTTGGAGATACTATCGGATGCGGCAGGGCCAAATGCACATATTATTGCAGGCATCAGGCGGTTCGAAGGGAATAAATTATACAACTCACTGGTGCATCTGGATCAAAAGGGCGGGTTGGTCTCGGTTTACGACAAATCCCACTTGGTGCCATTTGGCGAGTATGTCCCGTTTTCCGAGTATCTTTCAGGTTTGGGATTACGCGGGATGGCGGCAAATTTGCAAGGATTTTCATCTGGCGCGGGGCCAGAGGTGATCACGGCCACCGATCTGCCTTCATATCTGGCGATGATTTGCTACGAGGCCATTTTCCCATACTTTACCCAAACAGGCAGTAATCGACCCGAGTTTCTGCTACACATCACCAATGACGCGTGGTTTGGCGACACTATCGGCCCGTATCAGCATCTTGCACAAGTACAATTCCGCGCTATTGAACAAGGTCTTCCTGCGGCGCGGGCAGCTAATACAGGTATCTCTGCTGTTATTGATCCATATGGGCGTATTGTCAGCCGTTTAAAGTTGAATGCTGCCGGATCGTTGGATGCGGACGTTCCTGTGCCACTTGCGCCAACTCTATATGCGCAACTTGGTGATTTGCCATTCATAGTAATGATGATTTTCTTGGGGCTTGTCGCTAAATATGTAACATTTCGGTCGGATAAGCCATATTCGGGTTAATTATATGATTGACCCAGAGCCATAGGGTCACTACTTCATCTATAACCATCGCTACAACGGCTTCCTGACGTGGCGATTTAATCATACTGGAGCGTATAAATGTCCCGTCAAAATTACATGTTTACTTCGGAATCCGTTTCCGAAGGCCATCCCGATAAAATCTGTGACCGTGTGTCCGATGCAATATTGGACGCATTCCTTGCAGAAGAAGAACTGGCACGCGTTGCTTGTGAAACCTTTGCCACAACTGACCGCGTGATTGTTGGCGGTGAAGTTGGCCTATCATCCCCCGAAAAACTGAAAGATATGATGGGGCGCGTTGAAACCATCGTGCGCAATTGTGTGAAAGATGTGGGTTATGAACAAGAAGGGTTCCATTGGAAAAACTTGCAAGTTCAGAATTACCTGCACGCGCAATCTGCACATATCGCACAAGGCGTAGACAACGCAGGTGCAGGTGATCAGGGCATTATGTTTGGCTATGCGGTGAATGAAACCACTGATCTGATGCCGGCACCCATTCAATATTCGCACGCGATTTTGCGCACTCTTGCAGAAGCACGTAAATCGGGTGATGCGGCTGTGCTTGGCCCAGACAGTAAATCGCAACTTTCCGTCAACTATGTAGACGGAAAACCTGTTGGCGTGTCCTCTATCGTTTTATCAACGCAACACCTTGATGCATCGATGACATCGAATGATGTGCGTGCAGTTGTTGAGCCTTACATCCGCAAAACCCTGCCCGATGGCTGGATTTCGGCAGATACCGAATGGCATGTGAACCCAACAGGCGCGTTTGTGATCGGTGGCCCTGACGGTGACGCAGGTCTGACAGGCCGTAAAATTATTGTGGATACATACGGTGGTGCAGCCCCCCACGGTGGCGGTGCATTTTCCGGCAAAGACCCAACCAAGGTTGATCGCTCTGCTGCTTATGCGGCGCGGTATCTGGCTAAAAACGTTGTGGCATCCGGCATGGCTGAACGCTGCACAATTCAGCTGTCTTATGCGATTGGTGTGGCAAGACCATTGTCGATTTATTGCGACACACATGGCACCGGCCAAGTGCATGAAACCGAGATCGAAAAAGCAGTGGCAGAGATTATGGATCTGACGCCAACAGGCATTAAAGACCACTTGCAATTGACACGTCCGATCTATGAACGCACCGCGGCCTACGGCCACTTTGGCCGCAAACCTACGAATGACGGTGGTTTTTCATGGGAAAAAACCGATCTGGTCGAGGCTTTAAAAGCGGCAGTTTGATCGCCCCTTGAAAGCAGACTTGTGAAAAGTTAATGAGGCTCCAAATTATTGGGGCCTCTTTTTTGGAATAACGATATGACAGATAAATCACCATCAGGTGCCCCGTGGCGTAACTTTTATGGCCGTCTGAAAGGCAAGCACATGAAGGATACGCAAAAGGGATATGTCGCTGAGGATTTGGCGGCACTTTCCTTGCCGAACGTATCCTGGGAGGAAAACCCCGATCGCGTTGAACTTGATATGAAAGCCCAGTTTGGCGATCATCCCGTGTGGCTGGAAGTGGGCTTTGGTGGCGGTGAGCACATGGTGCATCAGGCCATTCAAAACCCGGATGTGCAATTCCTTGGCTGCGAGCCCTATATCAATGGTGTTGGTATGTTGCTGGGTAAAATTCGCAAGGAAGGTGTTGAAAATATTACCCTTCACGCAGGCGATGCCCGTGATGTGATGGATATTCTGCCTGACGGGTCAATAGATCGCGCTTTCCTTTTGTACCCTGATCCATGGCCGAAGAAACGCCATCACAGACGGCGGTTTGTGACCCCTGAACACCTTGATCCGCTGGCGCGTTGCCTGAAAGCGGGCGCTATATTCCGTGTTGCTACGGATATTGAGGATTATGTGCGCCAAACCATAGAACAGATGACGCTACGCGATGATTTCGTGTGGCTTGCGGAAACTGCCGACGACTGGCGCGTGGCGTGGCCTGATTGGCATTCAACGCGCTACGAGCAAAAGGCCCTGCGCGAAGGTCGCACGCCGCATTATATGACATTCCGCAAGCTTTGATCGCATCAACAATAGACCGTATCTGCGTAATCCGCTATAGCAAGGCAAACAAGGTTAGGAAGACCCATGTCAGCCCACGGCACCCCCATCCCGATGACATCCCGCAAAGGCGGCCCGCTTAAGGGTACGGCTGAAATTCCGGGTGATAAATCCGTGTCGCACCGCTCTTTGATATTAGGTGCATTGGCGGTTGGCGAGACCAAGATCAGTGGCCTGTTGGAAGGCAACGATATTCTGGACACGGCCAAAGCCATGACTGCACTTGGCGCAGATGTGGAACGTGTGGGTAATGGTGAATGGCGGGTGAATGGCGTTGGTGTCGGCGGTTTTGCCGAAGCTGAGGATGTAATAGATTGCGGTAATGCGGGCACCGGTGTGCGCCTGATAATGGGCGCGGTTTCAACCAGCCCGATCACAGTGACCTTTACGGGCGATGCATCCTTGCGATCACGCCCGATGGGCCGGATTACCGATCCTTTGTCACTGTTCGGGGCCAGGGCGGTTGGCCGTGCAAACGGGCTGTTGCCACTGACACTTGTCGGCGCACGTGACCCCATGCCGGTTCGCTATACATCGCCCCATGCCTCGGCCCAGATAAAGTCGGCGGTATTGCTGGCGGGATTGAATGCGCCGGGCAAAACCGTATTGATTGAAAAAGAAAAAACCCGCGATCATACGGAACGGATGCTGCGCGGGTTTGGTGCGGAAATTGTGACCGTTGAAACGGATGAAGGGTTTGAGATTACACTGATCGGTCAACCGGAATTGCAACCGCAAACTATTGCGGTACCGCGTGACCCAAGTTCAGCGGCTTTTCCTGTTTGTGCCGCTTTGATTGTGGATGATTCGGACATTTTGCTACCCAACATCGGGCTTAACCCGACACGCGCGGGATTGATTACAACGTTGCAGGAAATGGGTGCGGATATCACACTTGAAAACAGCCGTGAAGAGGGCGGTGAGCCTGTTGCGGATTTACGGGTTAAGGCCAGTAAGTTAACCGGCATTGAGGTGCCACCTGAACGCGCCCCTTCGATGATCGATGAATACCCGATCCTGTCGGCTGTTGCGGCTTTTGCCAGCGGTAAAACTGTAATGGGCGGGATTAAGGAATTACGGGTCAAAGAATGTGATCGCATTGACGCGATGGCCCGTGGTCTGGAAGCCATGGGCGTGACGATTGAAGAGGGTGATGATTACCTGATCGTTCACGGACAAGACGGTGAGGTTAAAGGCGGCGGGACAGCACAAACCCATTTTGACCACCGTATCGGTATGTCATTTTTGTGTATGGGGCTGGCAACGCAACAAGCTGTCAGTATCGATGATGGCGCGGCTATTGCCACCAGTTTTCCAATCTTTGAAAGCCTTATGAAAGACTTAGGTGCAAGTGTCACTCGGAGTAACAAGTGAGTTTCACAGTTGCGATAGACGGGCCTGCGGCCTCTGGTAAGGGGACGATTTCACGCGCGGTAGCAGCGCATTTTGGCTTTGCGCATCTTGATACGGGGCTTTTATATCGTGCTGTAGGCAAAAAAGCATTGGCGCTCGGGGACGGCCCTGAAATCGCTGTGCAGATAGCGCGGGAATTGACAGCAGAGGATCTGAACAACGATGATTTGCGCACAGCCGAGGTCGCGGTGGCTGCAAGTAAGGTTGCGAGCATTCCGGATGTCAGGTCAGCACTTGTTGACTTTCAGAAAACATTTGCAAAACAGCAGGGCGGAGCAATTTTGGACGGGCGTGATATTGGCACGGTTATTTGTCCAAATGCAGAGGTGAAGCTGTTTGTGATTGCCAATGCAAAAGTACGTGCGCGCAGGCGTTACAAAGAGCTATCCGAAAAGGGTGAAAAAATCACAGAATTACAGGTTTTAAATGATATTCAAGCCCGTGATGCCCGTGATGCCGGCCGTGATACGGCCCCCATGGTTGCTGCACCTGATGCGTTGGTTCTTGATACATCTGAAATGTCTATCGCACAGGCAATAGCGGCTGCATTGGCGGCTATTGAAGGTAAACTCTCTTTGACCGCCAACGGCTTGGATTAAACCGTTGGGGTTTTGCGATGGTATTTCAAATTATGTATAAAGACTGCCGGTTTTAGTCGCTAAAAAATCTTCCAATCGTACGTCTTCTTGCTT
>Ga0209344_10001780_pt1 | contig 26480 bp, 22 predicted proteins | sample Cruoilmetagenom6_FD_187293 | JGI IMG/M metagenome (GOLD analysis project Ga0209344, IMG submission 187293) | Oil polluted marine microbial communities from Coal Oil Point, Santa Barbara, California, USA - Santa Barbara Oil Seep Sample 6 (SPAdes)... | ecosystem: Environmental > Aquatic > Marine... | reverse complement strand
CACCAACCATTTGTGTACCGTACTCAAGTGCTTGCTCTGAGTGGAATGTACCTTGACCACCAGTGAAACCTTGACAGATTACTTTAGTATCTTTGTTAATTAAGACAGACATTATTTGCCCTCCGCAGCTGCTACAACTTTAGTTGCTGCATCAGTTAATGACTCAGCAGCAATGATGTCTAAGCCAGAGTTTTTAAGAACTTCACGACCTAGTTCAGCATTAGTACCTTCTAAACGTACAACTACTGGTACTTTAACGCCTACTTCTTTAACCGCACCAATAATACCTTCAGCGATCATGTCACAACGAACGATACCACCAAAGATGTTAACTAAAACCGCTTTAACGTTGTCGTCAGAAAGAATGATTTTGAATGCTTCAGAAACACGCTCTTTAGTCGCCCCGCCGCCAACATCTAGGAAGTTAGCTGGCTTGCCGCCGTGTAAGTTAACGATATCCATTGTGCCCATTGCAAGGCCAGCACCGTTAACCATACAACCTACGTTACCGTCTAAGGCTACGTAGTTTAATTCGTATCTTGCTGCATGTGCTTCACGCTCATCTTCTTGAGATGGATCGTGGAAAGCGCGCATTTTAGGTTGACGGTATAAAGCGTTACCATCGATGCCAATTTTGCCATCTAAACAGTGAAGGTTACCTTCGTCAGTAATAACTAACGGGTTGATTTCTAATAACGCGAAATCGAAATCTTCAAACATTTTAGCAAGACCTAAAAAGATCTTAACAAATTGCTTCATTTGCGTTGGGTTTAAACCTAACTTGAAGCCTAACTCACGTGCTTGGTACGGTTGAGCGCCAACAAGTGGGTCAATTTCAGCTTGGTGAATTAACTCAGGAGTCTCTTCAGCAATCTTTTCAATGTCAACACCGCCTTCAGTAGAGGCCATGAAAACTACTTTACGACTTGCACGGTCGACAACCGCGCCAAGGTATAATTCGTTAGCAATATCTGTGCAGCTTTCTACTAAGATTTTCGCTACTGGCTGACCATGTTCGTCAGTTTGGTAAGTCACTAAGTTTTTACCTAACCAGTTTTGTGCGAAATCTTTGATTTCTTGCTTAGTTTTAACTAGCTTAACACCGCCAGCTTTACCGCGACCGCCTGCGTGTACTTGAGTTTTAACAACCCACATATTGCCGCCGATTTTATCAGCCGCTTCTGCTGCTTCTTGAGGAGTATCGCAAGCGAAACCTTCAGAAACAGGTAAACCATATTCAGCGAATAATTGTTTCGCTTGATATTCATGCAAATTCATGGTGTTTTATCCATTTATCTGTAGATGAAAATGACAATAATTATAAAAATTATTGTCATCGAAAAAAGTCGATCGATTATAGTACAAAAGCTCTAATGAGCATAGTCTTTAGCGTCTCATACTATAGTCTAAATCAAACAAATGTTTTAAAGCTGTCTAACTATATGTTTAGTAACAAGCGGGCTGGATCTTCCAACAACTCTTTAATAGTTACTAAGAAACCAACAGATTCTTTACCATCAATTAAACGATGATCATAAGAAAGTGCTAGGTACATCATAGGTAGAATTTCAACTTTTCCATCAACCGCCATTGGACGATCTTGGATTTTATGCATGCCCAAAATTGCCGCTTGTGGCAAGTTAAGGATAGGCGTTGAAATTAATGAACCAAAAACGCCGCCGTTAGTAATCGTGAAATTACCACCTTGCATTTCGTCCATGGTTAATTTGCCATCACGGCCTTTGATAGCGAGATCACGAATGCCATTTTCAATACCGGCCATGCTTAACTGATCAGCATCACGTAATACCGGTGTTACTAAGCCACGTGGTGTTGAAACCGCAATCGAAATATCAAAGAAGTTATGATAAACAATATCATCACCATCAATTGAGGCATTGACTGCTGGGAAGCGTTTAAGTGCTTCAGTAACCGCTTTCACGTAAAAAGACATAAAACCTAAACGAGTGTCATGGGTTTTCTCAAAAACGTCTTTATATTGCTTACGAAGATCCATAATTGGCTTCATGTTAACTTCGTTAAACGTCGTTAACATCGCGGTAGAGTTTTTCGCTTCTAATAAACGTGTCGCAATCGTTTTACGTAAACGTGTCATAGGTACACGCTTTTGTGTACGTTCACCTAGCGCAGCAGAAGCTTGTGCTGCTGGCGCTGACGCCGCGGCTTTTGCCGGAGCGGCTTTAGGCTTATTCAAGGCCGTTTCAACGTCTTCTTTTGAAATGCGACCACCTTTACCCGTACCTACAACATCATTAGCAGTTAAGCCTTTTTCAGTCATTAAACGGCGCACTGATGGGCTTGCAAGCTCATCTGAACTGATTGCTTCTTCAGCTGAAGCAGCAGGTGCCTCACTTGCGCTGGCGCCGGCGTTAAGCTCACCAATTTTTTGCTCGCCTAATACCGTGTCGCCTTCAGCGTGAATTATTTTGCCAATTATACCATCAGCTTGCGCAACAACTTCTAACACTACTTTGTCAGTTTCAATATCAACTAAGTTCTGGTCAACAGTTACCGTATCTCCTGCAGCAACATGCCAAGTGGCTACCGTCGCATCAGCAACAGATTCAGGCAGTACTGGTACGACAATATCAATCACTTTAGCTGAGTCGCCTGATGCTTTAGGCGCACTGGCAGTAGCTTCTGCTTTTGCTGGTGCCGCTTCATTACTTTTACTTTCAGGAGCTGCAGCTTCGCTTTCACCTTCAGACAAAATAGCAATAACTTGCTCGCCTAAAACCGTAGCGCCTTCAGCTTGAGATATTTCCGTAATAACGCCATCTGATGTAGCCGGTACTTCAAGTACCACCTTGTCAGTTTCGATATCAACTAATACTTGATCGCGAGATACTTTATCGCCAACTTGTACGTGCCAAGTTGCAATAGTTGCATCTGCAACTGATTCAGGTAAAACGGGAACCTTAATTTCGGTTGTCATTTATAATATTCCTTACACACTCTTAATTAATCTCTTTATAAAAAAGAGGGTCTATTCTACATTAAGCGCGTCATGAACTAGCGCCTGTTGTTCTTTAACATGAACTGACATATAACCGACAGCCGGTGCCGCTGATGCTGCTCGACCTGCATATGTCAAATAAGTATTTTCAGGTATCGCCGCTCTAAAGTGATGCTGAGAACAGTACCAAGCACCCTGGTTTTGCGGTTCTTCCTGACACCAAACGAATTGCTTCACATGTTGATATTTCGCCAACTCTTTTTGAAGCTCTTCTTCTGGGAATGGGTACAGTTGCTCGATACGAATGATGGCAACATTATTTTGCTCATTCTTACGACGTTGCTCAAGTAGCTCGTAATAAACCTTACCACTACAGAAAACAACACGCTCAACACCCGCGGGGTCTATCTCATCAACTTCACCAATAACATTATGGAAAACACCGGTCGAAAGTTCTTCTAACGATGAAACCGCTAATGGATGGCGTAATAATGATTTCGGTGACATCACCACTAATGGGCGACGCATTGGACGCACCACTTGTCGGCGCAGCATATTAAATACTTGCGCTGGCGTTGATGGCACACAAACTTGCATATTATGATCAGCACATAATTGTAAAAATCGCTCTAAACGTGCTGATGAATGCTCAGGACCTTGGCCTTCATAACCATGAGGTAACAACATAGTTAAGCCACATAAACGGCCCCACTTTTGTTCGCCAGAGCTAATAAATTGGTCAAAGACCACTTGTGCACAGTTAGCGAAATCACCAAATTGTGCTTCCCAAATCGTTAAACCTGATGGCTCTGCTGTGGTATAACCGTATTCAAATGCTAATACAGATACTTCAGATAACACTGAGTCATGTATGTCAAATGGGCCTTGACCTTCGCGAATATTTTGCAATGGTAAATAGCAACTGGCATCCTCTTGATTATGTAATACTGCATGACGATGGAAAAACGTACCGCGACCGGAGTCTTGACCGGTAATACGCACACGTTTGCCTAAATCGACAATAGACGCATACGCTAAGTTTTCTGCCATGCCCCAATCAAGCAGTTTTTCACCGCTAGCCATTTTTTCACGATCATCGTATATTTTCTTAACGCGATTATGAACATGGTGCTCTGCTGGTATGGTTGAAATTTTACCGGCCAGCTCTTTTAGCTTTTCAAGGGAGATTTCTTTGTCGTAATCATCATCCCAATCATGGCCAAGATAAGGTGACCAATCGACAGAGTGCTCTGTCATCGGGCGCCACTGTTCAACTGTACATTGGCCTTCATCAAGCAATTTACGATAATAAGCCGTTAGCTCATCGGTCTTAGCTTTAGTGAGCGAGCCTTCCGCATTAAGTTTCTCGGCATAAAGTTGACGAGGGGTCGGATGCTTTTTAACTTTTTTGTACATAAGAGGCTGAGTAGCGCTAGGCTCATCAGCTTCGTTATGACCATGACGTCGATAACAAACTAAATCGATAACAACATCACGCTTAAATTCGTTGCGGTAATCAAGGGCAATTTGCGTTGCTAAGATCACAGCTTCAGGGTCATCACCATTAACATGAAGAATAGGTGCAGAAACCATTTTTGCGATTTCAGTACAGTATTCACCACTGCGTGTGTCCTGAGGACTTGATGTGGTGAAACCCACTTGGTTATTAACCACAATGCGAATAGTACCACCGACTTTAAATGCCCGCGCTTGCGACATATTGAAAGTTTCTTGCACTACACCTTGACCAGCAATCGCTGAGTCGCCGTGGATAGTGATAGGTAAGACTAAGTCTCCGGCATTACAATCACGTCGGTCTAGACGCGCACGCACGCTACCGATAACTACAGGGTTAACAATTTCAAGATGTGATGGATTAAACGCTAATGCTAAATGGACATTGCCACCAGGGGTAACAAAATCAGACGAATAACCTTGATGATATTTAACATCACCTGAAGATAATATTTCATCATGTTTGCCGCCGAATTCATCAAACAATTTTGACGGATTCTTGCCCATAACGTTAACCAAGACATTTAATCGACCGCGGTGAGCCATGCCCATAACCACTTCTTTCGCACCTTGAGTACCGGCGCGGGTGATTAATTGTTTTAACATCGGTACTAAGGCGTCGCCACCTTCAAGCGAGAAACGTTTAGCACCTGGGAACTTAGCCCCCAAATACTTTTCAAGACCATCAGCCGCAACCAAGCCCTTAAAAATTTCTTCTTTCTCTTCGACGCTAAGCACAGCTTGTGACTGCACGGATTCAAGACGTTGTTGTAGCCAACGTTTTTCACCGGTCGACGTAATGTGCATATATTCCGCACCAATAGAACCACAGTAGGTAGTTTTCAGGGCTTTATATAAGTCACCAAGTTTCATCGATTCTTGGCCAATAGCCAACGAGCCAATGTTAAATTCACGATCAAAATCATTTTCTGAAAGTTCATGGTGAGATAATTGCAAATCACGTACTTTGTCACGTTGCCATAACCCTAACGGGTCAAGATTTGCATTTTGATGTCCGCGAAAACGAAAAGCATTAATCAGTTGTAAAACTTTAACCTGCTTTGCGTCGCTGCCACCTGAAACAAGCACAGTTTTTTGTGTTTGCTGGGCCAGCTCTTTAAATTCATCACGGATTTCAGAATGCCGATATTCAACGTCAGCACCTTCAATTTTAGGAAGTTGTTGGAAAATAGCTCGCCACTCTGCAGTAACAGATTGTGAGTTATCCAGATAAGATTCGTATAATTCTTCAATATAAGCAGCGTTTGCACCACTTAAATGGGAAGACTCTATCCAAGCCTTCATAGCACCTTCGGGCATTGCCTGTTCCTTTATGGGATAAAAGCAATAAAAACAATATGTTTAACTTAAAAGCATCAGAGCACCGTCAATAGAAGGTGCTCTGAAAATTAAATTAAACCGCTCTTGTTAGCAACATTGACTTAATATGGCCAATGGCTTTTGTTGGGTTCAACCCTTTCGGACAAACATCAACACAGTTCATGATACCGTGACAACGAAATACGCTGTAAGCATCTTGTAAATCATCTAAACGTTCTTCTGTCGCTGTGTCACGGCTATCGATTAAAAAACGATAAGCATGTAACAAACCCGCAGGACCGATAAATTTATCAGGGTTCCACCAGAATGAAGGACAAGAAGTTGAACAACATGCACATAAAATACATTCGTACAGGCCATCTAATTTTTCACGTTCTTCAATAGATTGCAAGTGTTCGCGCGCTGGTTGTTCTTTACCATCATTAATCAGGTAAGGTCTGATTTTTTCATATTGATTGTAGAACTGTGTCATATCAATAATCAAATCACGCACTACCGGTAAACCCGGCAATGGACGTAAAACAATTTTATTTGCCGGAATAGCAGATAAAGGGGTAATACAGGCCAAACCATTTTTACCATTCATGTTCAAACCGTCAGAGCCACAAACACCTTCACGACATGAACGACGGAAAGACAAGCTAGAATCCTGCTCTTTCAGCAAAATTAGCGCATCAAGTACCATCATATCCGAGCCTTCTGGAACTTCCAGCTCATAATCTTTCATATAAGGTTTGTTATCAACATCAGGGTTGTAACGGTAAATTGAAAAAACTTGTTTCATCACAACGCTCCTAGTAAGTTCTTGCTTTCGGTGGGAAAGCTTCACGGTGAACAGGCGCCATATTAACAGTACGCTTACTCATTTCTTCGCTATCTGGTGAATAGACTGAATGACATAACCAGTTTTCATCATCACGCTCTGTGAAATCTTGACGGGCATGCGCGCCACGAGATTCAGTACGGAAGTTAGCCGCTTTTGCTGAACAAAAAGCAGTTTCCATTAAGTTATCTAATTCTAAACACTCGATACGCTGGGTATTGAACTCACTAGACTTGTCGTCTAAGTGGGCATGTTGTAGACGTGCACGGATTTCCGTTAACTCTTTCATGCCTTGTGCCATGGCCTCACCTTCACGGAATACCGAGAAGTTAAGTTGCATACACTGTTGTAAATCTTTACGTATTTGTACTGGGTCTTCACCTTTAGAAGATGACTCCCAACGGTTAGTACGCGCTAAAGCAGCTTCTAGGTCTGACTCAGAGGCATCTTTACCGATTTGGCTATCATTTAGGTAAGTACCTAAGAAGTTACCGGCAGCGCGGCCAAACACCACTAAATCAAGTAATGAGTTTCCACCTAAGCGGTTTGCACCGTGAACAGATACACAGGCGATTTCACCAACGGCGAATAAACCTTCAACGATGGTTTCAGTGCCATCAGCGGCAATATTAAGCGCTTGGCCATTAACATTACAAGGTACACCACCCATTTGGTAGTGACAGGTTGGAATGACAGGAATCGGCTCTTCCGCTGGATCAACGTGAGCAAATGTTTTCGATAAATCACAAACACCGGGTAAACGTTTCTCTAGTGTTTCGCGGCCTAAGTGATCAAGTTTAAGCTTGATATGTGGACCCCAAGGACCGTCACAACCACGACCTTCACGAATTTCAGTCATCATAGAGCGAGCAACAACATCACGACCCGCTAAATCTTTAGCATTTGGCGCGTAACGTTCCATGAAACGTTCGCCGTCTTTATTCAGTAAGTAACCACCTTCACCACGACAACCTTCAGTTACTAGTACACCAGCACCTGCGATACCTGTCGGGTGGAATTGCCACATTTCCATATCTTGCATTTGCACGCCAGCACGAAGTGACATACCAACGCCGTCACCCGTATTGATGTGAGCATTAGTCGTAGATGCGAAAATACGACCTGCACCACCGGTAGCAAGGACTGTAGCGCGGGCTTTAAAGTAAACCACTTCACCTGTTTCAATACAAATAGCCGTAGTACCAACAACAGCGCCATCGCTGTTTTTCACTAAATCTAAGGCATACCATTCTGAATAAACGTTAGTTTTGTTCTTCACATTTTGTTGGTATAAACAGTGCAATAACGCATGACCTGTGCGGTCAGCTGCTGCTGCCGTACGAGCGGCTTGCTCGCCACCAAAGTTTTTAGACTGACCACCAAACGGACGTTGGTAAATTTTACCTTCTTCCGTACGAGAGAAAGGTAAACCCATTTTCTCAAGTTCGATGATAGATTCAGGGCCGGTTTTACACATATATTCAATAGCGTCTTGGTCACCGATATAATCAGAGCCTTTAACGGTATCGTACATGTGCTGTTCCCAATGATCTTCATGGGCATTGCCCAAAGCAACTGTAATGCCGCCTTGCGCTGATACCGTATGAGAACGAGTAGGAAATACTTTTGAAATCAAAGCACAAGATTTGCCTGATTCAGATATTGCTAAGGCGGCGCGCATACCTGCACCACCAGCGCCAATGACAATGGCGTCGAATTCACGAATTGGAACGCTCACTTACACACCCCACACAGTTAATAGGCCTGCTGCAAAGTAAACGAGCAACAAAACAGAAAAGAAAAATTGTAAACCACCACGTAATAGTGCCGGCTTAATATAGTCAGAAAGTACCTGCCAAACACCAATCCACGCATGAATTAATAAGGCAACAAGTGCTAAAATTGTGAATATTTTAGTGAAAATACCACTAAAAAATGCCTGCCAAACTTGATAAGTTACATCCGAAGTTGTAACGAAAAAGCCAACCAGAAAAAAGCTATACAGTGCAAGAATAATGGCACTGGCACGAAGAAGAATAAAGTCATGTACGCCACTACGGCCTACTGATGCTGCGTTATTTACCATAATCGAACTCCTACTACTACAGTAAGCACCAACCAAAGTGCGATAATAAGTTTTGCCGTAGCATTACCGGATGCTAGCTCTTCAAAATAACCTAAATCCATCAACAAATGACGAATGCCGCCAAGTAAGTGATAGATAAGAGCAGAAAGCGTACCTAGGATAATTATTTTAAAAAATACCCCAGTAAGTAATGATTCTACTTGTGCGAAACCTTCAGCAGAAGATAGAGATAAAGAAAGCGTCCACAATAAAATACCAATAGCAAATACCATGATAACACCGGATATTCGGTGTAATATCGAAGCATTAGCCGCTGCATGCATTTTAATTGTCGACAAATCTAGGTTTACAGGACGTTGTTTTTTCACGATTGTTGCCTAAGGAGCTCTTAGAGCCTTCAACTTATTTTTTTACGTTATCTAGCCAATTGTTATACTAAATAACCCCCCTCCGATTTGAATTATATTTTTACACTTACCATATGTTAATTACATACCAATGCAAAAACAGAATTCAGATCGGCTTGATTATATAGGTGAAAATCATTAATTACAATTTTCTTAACCGACAGTTTCTGGCAATTTACAAGGCTTACGATTAATTATTAACCATACTTTACAAAAATCGGATTTCACATGTGACTTTAGTCTAAGCGGCTAACAAACGAATTGACTTTTGGGGGGGGAATTGAAGTAGAATAGCCTCAGTTTAATATTCACAAAAATTGACTAAACATTTAGTTTGGATATAGTTTAGGTAAATTTAAGTTTAGATAAATTTTGGTTTAGATAAATTTCAAGATAATTAATTTAATGGGGATGAAATATATGGCTGATTTAAAAGCCTCTCTTAGTATCGACGGTAATGTAATTGCAGACTTGCCAATTCTTAAAGGTAGTGCCGGTAATGATGTCATAGATATACGTACACTAGGTGCCGCAGGCTATTTCACTTATGACCCAGGTTTTTTAGCAACAGCGTCTTGTGAGTCTAAAATTACCTTTATTGACGGTGACAAAGGCGTTTTACAACACCGTGGTTATCCAATTGATAGCCTTGCCAAGCAAGCTAACTATTTAGAAGTTTGTTATATTTTATTAAATGGTGATGCACCAACTAAAACACAATATGATGAATTTACGAAGATTATTACCAATCACACTATGGTGCATGAAAAATTAGTCCATTTTTTTCATGGTTTCCTACCTGATGCGCATCCAATGGCAATGTTATGTGGTGTTGTTGGCGCACTCTCTTCGTTTTATCATAGTGATTTAGATATCCACGCACCTGATCAACGTATGCGCAGCGCACATCGCTTAATTGCCAAAATGCCTACTATTGCAGCAATGGCATACAAGTACAGTATTGGCCAACCGTTTGTTTACCCGCGTAACGACTTAACCTATGCAGAAAACTTCTTACATATGATGTTTTCTGTACCTGCAGAGGAATATAAAGTAAGCCCTGTGGTCGCGCGTGCAATGGACCGTATTTTTACTTTGCATGCAGATCATGAGCAGAACGCATCAACCTCTACGGTACGATTAGCCGGCTCTTCAGGTGCAAACCCTTATGCTTGTATCGCTGCGGGTGTCGCATCACTTTGGGGCCCTGCCCATGGCGGTGCTAACGAAGCCTGCTTGACTATGCTGCAACAAATTGGTTCTTTAGACCGTGTTGATAAATATGTTAAAAAAGCAAAAGATAAGTCAGATCCGTTCCGCTTAATGGGTTTTGGTCATCGAGTGTATAAGAACTTCGATCCACGAGCTACGGTAATGCGTGAAACCTGTCATGAAGTATTAAAAGAGTTAGGGATTAAAGATCCATTGCTTGATGTTGCCTTAGCGCTTGAAAAAGTCGCTTTGGAAGACAAATACTTCATTGAGAAAAAGCTATACCCTAATGTAGACTTTTACTCAGGTATCATCCTAAAAGCCATTGGTATTCCAACGAATATGTTCACGGTAATTTTTGCCATGTCTCGTACGGTTGGCTGGATTGCCCATTGGGATGAAATGTTAGGCCAAGCTGGGCAAAAAATAGGTCGTCCTCGTCAAAAATATACCGGCGAAATTGACCGAAAATTTATCCCACTCAGTGATAGATAAGTTAGGCTGAGTTAAGTCTGCTATTGATTTAGCTTTAAATTTAAAGGCAACCTCTTGGTTGCCTTTTCTCTTTGTTTTTGCAATTAGATAAACTTCTGTACTTTATAATAACTATCACTATATTGTTAAAGAAGTCATTATAAATTCAACGGTATGGTGTCTGTGCTTGACTACATTTTAATTGTCGATGAAAGTCGATTAGTTCGCGAAGCTCTCGCTAATATTTTACTCTCATGCGGGGTCGATAAGTCTGCAATTGCCTGTGTCGAGAATGGCGAAGATGCCAGAGAATATGCACAATTTTCCGCAATAAGTTTATTAATTTGTTCCGATAGTTTAGCTGAAAAAAATGCCTTTATTTTACGTGACGACCTAGTGAAATTATCAGACATTAAACAGCTGCCCTTATTGGCGTTAGTACATCAACGCGCGCAGCAAAATACAGTCACACCCGCCTCAAATACTTATCAGAAAAACGCCTTAGGCAACAGTATATTACTGTTTCCACCTTTTAAGAAACAATACGTTATCAGCGCTTTATTTAAATTAACTCAAGCGCCGATATTTGCAGATGACTTAAATCAGGTAAGCAAGGAGCAAAAAGCAGTTGCGGTCGACGAGGTTTCAACGCCAACAGAAGAAAAACCAACCATATTAGTGGTTGACGATGAAAGTAGTAATATCGATGTCGCCGCAGGTAATCTACGTGATATCTATCGGGTGATCGCAGCAAAATCTGGTGAACACGCATTAAGAATAGTCGCGAGTAACAAACATAATGTGACCTTAATTCTGCTTGATATTATGATGCCCGAAATGGACGGCTATCAAGTCTGTAAAAAGCTCAAAGAAGACCGCACTAGTGCCAATATTCCAGTCATATTTTTGAGCGCTAAAGCACTAGTTGAAGATATTAAATACGGCTTTGAATTAGGAGCAGTTGATTATATCACTAAACCATTAAATGGTGACATACTAAGAGCCAGGGTTGCTACACACATTCGGTTACAGCAACAGAAACTCGCTCTGTCTGCACAAATCGATACCCTGAAGGAAAATGCTAGGTTACGTGAGGACATCGAAAAAATTACCCATCACGATTTAAAAGCACCGCTCAATAATATTTTATTTGAAACCTATCGACTTGCCGATAAGGACGCAGCAAAAGCGATTAATCGCGCAGTTAATAATGTTGTTAATATGGTCAATAATTCACTCAATTTATACAAAATTGAGCAAGGAATATATACGCTAATTCCGCAAGTAACCCAGATAAATTTGTTGATTACCGATGCGATCAACGCCGTATCAACTATAAGTCATGAAAAAAATGTTCACTTCAAGTTACACGGTTTTGATGATGAATATAAAATTTTAGCCGAGCCTTTACTTTGTTTATCTATTTTTAATAACTTGATCAAAAATGCGGTTGAAGCCTCGCCGCCAGACCAACGCATTAGCCTGGTTTTGAGCCGTGAGCTCAACTATATAAGCTTTCAATTGACTAATTATGGCGTAATTCCTCAGGGTATACGGGCGAGATTATTCGAAAAGTACACTAGCTCAAACCATCATACCGGGATAGGATTAGGCACGTATTCAGCCAAACTCATGACCCAAGTACAACATGGCAAAATTGATTTTGATATTATCGATAACCAACAAACCCGCTTTAGCGTTAAACTACCGGCCGCTTAACCCTAGCTCAGGTTAAGTATATTTTTGCCGATATTCTTTAGGCGTAACACCAGTGAAGCGCTTAAATAATTGACGGAAACTGCTGAGATCTTCATAGCCAACATGCCAAATAATTTGATTAATTGCTTCCGTAGTATTTTCCAAGCGCATCTTGGCATGTTCAACCCTGATACGTTGTAAATAACTGATCGGGGTTTCATCTGTGGCTTGTTTAAAACGCCTTTTAAATGTTCTCGCACCTAGCCCTACTAGTTCGGCTAGATCATCAATTAAAATATTGTTTGAAAAATGAGATTCTATCCACTCTTGGGCTTTTAAAACGGGCTGATCATTATGGTTTTTTTGTGCCTGGAACGTGACATAAGGCGACTGCTTTTGCCTTACGGGATCAAAAACTAGTAGCTTAGCGCAATCAGAAGCAATATCTTGACCGATGTTTTTATCAATCAAGTATAAGGCAAGATCCATATAAGACATTGAACCGCCAGTACAAATAACATCACCATTATCAATTAGCATGCGATCAAAATCGAGACGAATCGATGGAAATAAGCGCCTAAATAAATCAGCACTACGCCAATGAGTAGTGGCAACTTTACCCTTTAATAAACCACAAGACGCTAGTAAAAAGCTGCCTGTACAGTAGCTTGCAATAGTACTGCCTTGTTGATGACATTTTTCCAGCCAATGTTTTACTTGCGGTAAGTTTTCAACCAACACATCGTCGGCGCAGCATTCAATGACTGCCCGTACCGATGAAGAAACAATAACAATATCAGCTAGTTCCGTTTCAATAACTGCTGCTGTAGGCGTAACTTTAATCCCGTTATAACCAGTTACAGCTTGATTATCTATGGTGACGACTTTACAGGAAATCGCCTCATATTCCCTATTTTGGTAACGCTGTTGATAACAGTAATTTGCCGCATAAAATACATCAACTAGCCCATAAACAGCTGACACGACACATTGATTTGTTGCCAAAATAACAACTTTCATTGTTTTATTCACCTTATGAACCTGTCCTTATCACCAACAATAATGTCAAATATGCCACCTATAATTACCCGTATCAAGGGTTAGAATAGAATTTCAGCAAATAAAAGCATGAGCTACGGAGAATTATGTTATGAAAACTTTGATCAAATCGATAAAAACATTACATTTATGGCTACATTTTTTACTGATCTTTGCATTTTCGTTAATACCTATACTGACAAACGCCGAAATAATAACCAGTTTGGTCTATTTTCCCTTGGGATATTTACTACTGGCCATCATAAGTTTCAATATCGAAAATAAGTTAAATAAATACCTAACCGGACTAGATAACGAAAAACCTAAGCGTAAAAAAAGTGCATGCCTTATTGACCGAGGAATTTGTTGCCTACACACTTAGCTTTACCAAGCGAGGCTGCTATAATGCGCAGCGAATTTTCTAGCCAATGGATACATAATGTCAGATTATCAATTAAGGTTCGGCGGGATTGCTCGGTTATACGGTAACCGCCAAAGCGCCGCCTTACAACAAGCCCACTTCTGTGTGATCGGTATTGGCGGAGTTGGCTCTTGGGTGGCTGAGGCACTAGCTCGCAACGGCATTGGCCAGCTAACATTAATTGATCTTGATGACTTATGCGTCAGCAATATTAATCGCCAAATCCATGCCTTAACGGATACTGTAGGTTTAAGTAAGGTTGACGTTATGCGTGATAGAATAAAGCAAATTAATCCCGAGTGTTTAGTTAACACCATAGAGGATTTTGTCACGCTTGAAAATGTCCGAGAAATTCTCTCAAGCTCATTTGATTACGTTATTGATGCAATAGATTCGGTAAATGTGAAAAGTGCGGTGATAGCTCATTGCAAACGCAATAAATTACCTTTAGTCACCATTGGCGGAGCTGGTGGCCAAATTGACCCCAGTAAAATTACCATGGCCGATCTAAGCCAAACCTTTCAAGATCCGCTGTTAGCAAAGGTACGTAATCAATTACGTCGAGAATACAATTTTTCGCGCAATGTGAAACGCAAATTTTCAATTGATGCGGTGTTTTCCAGCGAGCAATTACGCTATCCAGATCCAGAAGGTAACGTTTGCCACGCTAAGCAAACAAATGGCGGAGCTATGCGCTTAGATTGTAGTGGTGGTTTTGGTGCTGCCACACATGTTACCGCTTGTTTTGCCTTTTTTGCCGTCGCAAAAGCAATGGATAAGTACTTACAAAAAGTAGTCCGTTGATCGCTATTCAAACATTATCGCCCTTGCCGTAGGAAAGAATTATTTACCAATGGATTGATAGATTTTTTGTACAATAGCACGTACGCCATTACCACGCGAAGGGCTTAAATGCTGTAATAAACCTAACTCAGTAAAGTAATTCTCCATATCAAAAGCGCTTATTTGCGTCGCTGTTTTATTATCAACGGCGGCCAATATGATGGCCAACAAACCCCGAATAACCTTTGCATCGCTATCACCTTTAAATCGAAATACACCAGCCGCTTCTTTAGAGCACACTAACCACGCATGGCTTTCACAACCAGAAATTAATGACTGCTGGTTTTTTTCTTCAGTGGCTAACCTTTCCTGTTTTTTACCTAACAACATAATTTCTCGATGTTTACTGTCCCAACTTTTCGCTTTAGCAAACTGAGCAAGTATATCGTTAACATTTAAATGGCAACTGTCAGCGGCATTAAACCTGCGTGTTTCATGCGCTTTTAGGATGATGTCCTTTTCATTAACTTCGTTTGTTGATTGTGTTATTTTTTTCAATGCTTGTACAGTAATGTCTATCTCTTCAATACTATTATAAGCGGACAAAGATAAACGAATACAGCCACTTACATTCAAGTATTGCATTAGTGGCATAGCACAATGATGCCCTGAGCGAACAGCAATACCTACGCTATCTAAAGCACTAGCAACATCATGATTATGCTGACCGGTAAGACGAAAAGAAAATAGTGGTATATCTGGCGCTTCATCAACAATAAATGCTAAACCCTGCACACTGGATAACTGGGCAAAGCAATACTGAGTTAATTGCGCTTCATAGCTAAGCAAGCCAGCATGGTCTTGGCGCTCAAGAAAAGCAATAGCGGCACCAAAGGCGACAATACCGGCAATATTTGGCGTACCGGCTTCAAATTTATGTGGCAAATCATTAAAGCTTGTTTGTGCAAAGCTGACTGATTTTATCATTTCGCCGCCCGCTTGGTATGGTGGCATTTGCTCTAGTAGGTTTCGCTTGCCATAAAGTACCCCAACCCCAGTTGGACCATACATTTTATGGGCGGAAAAGACATAAAAGTCACAATTTATCGCCTTAACATCAAGTTTTATATGGGCAACAGCTTGTGCGCCATCCACTAAAGTTAAGGCTTGATACTTTTTAGCAACGGCAATGATCTTCTCAACAGGATTTATTTTACCTATAACATTGGAGATATGAGAAAAACAGACTATCCGAGTACGCTTACCAATAATATCCTCGAGTTTATCAAGGTCTATTTGGCCGGTAGTCGTTAAGGCTAACACTTTAATTATTGCCCCTGTTTGCTCTGCAACAATTTGCCAAGGCACAATATTGGCGTGATGTTCGCTGTAGCTCAGCACAATTTCATCACCCGGTTTTAACGTCGTTCGTCCCCAACTTTGCGCCACTAAGTTAATACTTTCCGTACTACCTTTTGTCCAAATAACTTCTTTTTCTGTCTCGGCATTAATGAATTTTTTGACTTGCTGGCGTGCATCTTCATAAACAGCAGTTGCCTTAGTACTGAGGGCATGAGACGCACGATGGACGTTAGCATTATTTTGTTGATAATAATCTATATGGCTATCGATAACACAAGTTGGTTTCTGGGTTGTCGCAGCATTATCAAAATACAGCAGCGACTGACCATTTACTTCGCTTGCAAGAATCGGAAACTGTTGGCGAAAGTCAATAAAAGAAAATTTTTCCATAAAATATAAGTGTGCATTCATTAAGTTGCCATGATTATATCGTAACTTACTTATTAAAAGCTTTTATCCGATAACAAAAACCGCCATAACGATAAAATAATTACACAACACTATGCAAAAATGAACGATATACGCTATACCTTATTATGAGTGATTGGAGGAACAAGTACTATGACATTATTTTCATGGTTTGTTAGAAGGACGAGCGTTAACTCCGCTAGAAATAACAACACCTCATTAGAGCAAGAACTATCAACCTTTAATAACAACACAATGTGGCCATTAGCTAAAGTAAGAACAAACACCTTAATACAGCAGCAACAATATATACGTACCACTTCACATCTACAGCAAGCATCTAAGGTGGGTGCGACCAAAGAGCAGTCTCAGAAATCTCAAGTTAATTAACAAGATAGATAGCGTAAAAAATTTAGCCAATTTGTACAATGTATTAACGATTAAATTGGCTAAATTTTAATTAATCAAATTGCGTTGCCAACAGCACATCCCTCGCCTTAGCATAATCGCCCTGCTTAGCTAAATCTCTACTGACGTTAAAATGATAACTTGGCATTAAATAATCTCTAGGCGCTAGCTTAATAATATCGAAATACTCTTGCGGAAATAGCAATTCAAAATATTCTAGCTTTGTCCGTTGTAATAAAGGCTTAAAGGCTTGAATATGATTTTGTTTATCACAAGAAGCCGAGGCATACAGTCCTATTTCATCTTGATATTCTGCTGGGGTTACTAGCTGCCAGCCGTGCTGATATTGCGTTAAAATCGGTGTTGAGTCTTTAATTAACCTGCCCCAGGGTACCTGCGACAAGATATATTCTCTCAATTTATCGCGCTCACCTTGATAATAGTCAGGTAGAACGACAAGATTATGGGCAAACGGTGCTTGCTGAAGCTGATGACACTTTTGATGTTGTCGCGGCAGCGGATATTCATCAACAAAGCCAATAAAGTGGCTAAGTTCATGAACCAAAACATCAAGATTATCTTGTTGATCGATATACATAATACCATTATCCACATTGGCATTCCCCTGCTCAACAATGATACCAAGATAACGACTATTGATATCTTGCCGGTTCATCCAGACAGTGGCATTGCAATTTATGCTTTCAATGGCTAGATGCTGGCAATTAAGCGCATCAGCAGCAATGTACTTAGGTGTTTGTAAACAGATATAATTTGCTAACTGGTGATGCTCAAATGTTGAAATTAATTGCTGGCCATGGCGTAAGCCTGTCAAGTTGGTGGCAAAAAGTTGCACATCAACCAAACAAGGTAACTTAGTGCTGATATTCGGGCCAGATAGCTGAGATACTGACGTTGAGCTAAAGACAGAAAACTGTGCTAACTCAAGATACAGGGCTGCATTCTCGCCTTGAGCTAAATGAAACTTATAAGCTTCAATAAATGCTATATCACCTTGTTGCATGGCTAGTTTATATAGTAACGCCAACGCCCGCGCATTAGTGATTATTGGCAACAACAATGGCTTAATATCGGCGTAATACTGCTGCTCAAAATAGATATTTGCCAAGGCTATTCTTGCTGCTTCATGGCCTTGACGTATCGCAACTTGGTACCATAATTTTGCCAATTGCATTTGCGGCTGCTGACGGAAATACTCACCTAATTGATAGCCGGTAATAGCACTAGTATCGGCGTGCAATTTTGCTAAATGTAACCATGCCTGATGATCCTTGCTTGCATCGAGTTGAGCCAATCGCTGATCGGTAGAGGTAAAAACATCCATTATTTCCAGTAGTGCTAATTGTTGGCGGGTGATCGTGGCGTTAGTTATTTTTTCACGGTATTCATTAATGAAATAAAATAAGCTTAGTAATACTATGATTAATATGCTTATTAAGGTTATGCTAAATTTTTTATTCACACTCATTTAAATCGAATATAAGTTAAGGAGTGCTACTTTGTTGCATCGCTTGACGCATCAAGTCGAGTTCGAGCTTGGCATACCTATGTTCAACAAATTCATAAACATTAGTGCTAAGTGCAAGTTTAAAAAAGTTAATCGCCGCGTTAACATCGCCTTGCATTTGGCTGTACTTTCCTAAATAAAAATAGGCTTCACATAAACGCTCTGTTAAAGCTTGATTACTGTGAATATTATCTGTTAAGCGGCCAATAAAAATCGCTTGATTGATTTCCCCTAGGTAGAGCTTAATAACATTTTTAGCCCAAACACTTTCATCAATCAACTGAGCATAAGACATCAAGTCTTGCTTGGCTTGTTGGGGATCTAATTCTAAGTCTGCCAAGTATTGCCACAAGACGCGATAGGGATCGTTTGGCTGCTGCTGCCTAAAAGTTGTAAAATCATCCGCCGCTAAGCTTGGACGACCGCCATAATATAAGGCTATACCTCGATTAAAATAAGCAAATTCATAATCAGGATCTAATTCTATGACCGAGTCAAAAGCATCGTATGACTGATTAAATTCTTGCAACTGAGTAAAATGAATACCTAAGAAATTATAGGCATCTACCATATCGGGTTTTAGATTAATGGCTTGATTAAAGTCGTTATGTGCCAAAGCACGTAAACCAAATTTATCATACTTAATACCACGTTGATAAAACAACTCCGCTCGTTGCTCATCGTTAATTTTAGCTCGTTGTAACACTTGTGTTATACGCTCTAATGCTATTTCATCTTTAATGTTAATTGCAATCGGCTCAGCAATGATCAGCTCACCAATAGCAGATTGTTGTTGTGCTGTAGTCACACAACCTTGCGCGAATAATAAGCCTGAAACAAGTAATGCTTTACAGAAAAGAGTTTTAGAAAATTGAATTTTAAAATTTAAGCGCACGAAAAACAGAATCCTATTAGTTATTTATGCTTTTGAGTATATAAAAAAGGGAGCAATTAAGCTCCCTTTTTATCGGCAAGTATCAACTAGAGTTTCTGACCTAGCTGATGAACTTGCTTGATTACAACAAATTACTCAGCTGTATCAGTTTCAGCGGCTGGTGCAGCTGGCTTTTCAGCAGCTTCTTTCATGCTCAAACGTACACGACCTTGACGGTCAACTTCGAGTACTTTAACTGTCACATCTTGACCTTCAGTTAAAACATCGCTAACGGCGTTAACACGCTCATCAGAAATTTGAGAAATGTGCACTAAGCCATCTTTACCTGGTAAAACGTTAACAAAGGCACCGAAATCTACGATACGTACTACTTTACCTGTGTAAATAGTACCTACTTCGATTTCTGCAGTAAGTGCAGTAATACGAGCGATAGCATCTTTCGCTTGTTCGCCGTCAGTTGCGGCAATTTTAACCGTACCGTCATCTTCAATTTCAATGGTAGTACCCGTTTCTTCAGTTAATTGGCGAATTGTTGCGCCGCCTTTACCGATAATGTCACGGATCTTATCTTGTGGAACTTTCATGGTATGAATACGTGGAGCAAATTGCGAGATATCATCACGATGTCCGCCAATAGCTTCATCCATCACACTTAAGATATGTGTACGCGCTGCTTTTGCTTGGTTTAAAGCTATTTGCATGATTTCTTGCGTAATACCTTCAATTTTAATATCCATTTGCAGGGCAGTAATACCACCCGTAGTACCCGCCACTTTAAAGTCCATGTCACCTAAGTGATCTTCATCACCTAAAATATCAGAAAGCACAACAAAGTTGTCGCCTTCTTTCACTAGACCCATAGCAATACCAGCAACAGAGGCTTTGATTGGAACACCAGCATCCATTAATGCTAACGACGTACCACAAACAGAAGCCATTGAAGATGAACCATTAGACTCAGTAATTTCAGAAACTACACGAACCGAATATGGGAATTCTTCAGCCGAAGGCATAACAGCCAACATACCACGTTTTGCTAGACGGCCATGGCCAATTTCACGACGCTTAGGTGAACCAACAAAACCCGTTTCGCCCACACAGTATGGAGGGAAGTTATAATGCAGCATGAAGTTATCAGTCTTCTCACCCATGATAGTATCAAGACGTTGTGCATCGCGTTGTGTACCTAACGTAGCAGCAACTAATGCTTGAGTTTCACCACGAGTAAATACCGCAGAGCCATGAGTACGTGGTAACACACCTGTCATAACATCTAACGCACGGATCATTTCAGGATCACGACCATCAATGCGTGGGTGACCTTGGGTGATACGACCACGAACAACCGTTTTCTCTAAGTCATGGAATAAATCTTTGGCATCTTGTACGTCAAGTTCAGCATCAGCTGCAAGCAATTGCTCGATAACACCGTTGCGAATTTCAGCAATTTTTTCATAACGAACCGCTTTTTCTGTAATTTGGTAAGCTTCGTTTACTGCTGCTTCTGAAAGCTCAGCAATTTTAGCCACTAAATCAGCGTTCTTAACTGGTGCAGCCCATTCCCATTTCGGGTTGTTAACTTCAGCAGCCATTTCTTTAATTGCTGTGATCGCCGTTTGCATTTGCTCATGACCGTATACTACCGCGCCAAGCATCACTTCTTCAGAAAGCACGTCAGCTTCTGACTCAACCATTAATACTGCTGAATCAGTACCAGAAACAACTAAATCAAGTTGTGAGCTAGCAAGTTCAGATTGTAATGGGTTAAGAATGTATTTACCGTCAGTGTAACCAACGCGTGCTGCGCCTACAGGACCACTAAAAGGCATACCTGAAATAGCTAATGCTGCAGACGTACCTAATAAAGAGATAATGTCTGGGGCAATTTCTGGGTTAGCTGAAACAACGGTAATAATCACTTGAACTTCGTTGGTAAACCCTTCTGGGAATAATGGACGAATTGGACGGTCAATCAAACGTGCGATTAATGTTTCTTCTTCTGAAGGACGACCTTCACGCTTGAAAAAACCACCTGGGATTTTACCCGCTGCGTAAGTACGCTCTTGGTAGTTAACCGTTAATGGGAAAAAGTCTTGACCTGGTTTTGCTTCTTTTTTACCAACAACTGAGACTAATACAGAGGTATCGTCCATGCTAGCCATCACGGCACAAGTGGCTTGACGAGCAATTACGCCCGTTTCTAAAGTAACGGTATGTTGACCGAATTCAAAAGTTTTAGTAACTGGTTTGAACATAAAATAGTTCCTTAAATATTTTTAGATTTTAATCAATCTGTACAATTATTTATTCACTTAGTTAATGGCTTAAATATCCATTAAAATATTAAGCTGCTAACCGGTAAGTTAAGCACTAAGTTGAACAAAAAATTATACAGTTTGATTGATTAGTTTTTCGCAAATACAAAATTTGCACGCACATTATACTTAACAGTTATGTTTTTACTAGCGCGAAAGCACAAATGTTGAATTTAAAAGGTAAAAACTCCGTTAACAGCTGTTATTTAGTGTTTTCATGGCCTGATTGGACAATGTTCAACCGGTAAATATTAACGTTAAAATCCAGTATTTAAACCGCAGTATTTTTTATTTTAATTAAGCACAATCGATATAAATATAAGCTTCGAAGCATAAGAAAAAACAGCCAGCTAAATTCAATCAACATAGCGAGAGCAAACAAGCCGTAAAAACTTGGCATCGCTATCGTCAACATTAACGAAAAACAAGAAATAGCATGCAATTTAAACAACAATTTTCCGTGTTTTTTCAGTAATAATTCATGCATGTGAGGTAAATATGCCATAGCATTAAAATTAGCTAAGCATAAATTTTGTAAATGGGTGTAGGTTAAAAAAGGTATGATTTTTAACAGCATCGCCTCAATAATACTAACCAAATAAAAATAGCTAAATACCGCGCCGAGTAACAAAGCTTTATTTCCAGTAAATACTTGCTGATAAAAAGCATCTGGGAAAAAGTACAAACAGCTCAGCGCAAAAAAACTTCCCCCGCCAAATTGCCAAAAAACAATACTGGTATCAACAACTTTACGCTTGCGTTGCTTAAAAAGCTTTAAAAATGTTAAATTAAAAACACTGTAGATAACTAACACAAGTGCAATAATTAACTGCCCGCTGGCACTATTGGGCTTGAAAATAAATAGCAGTAATAACAAAGCAGCTAAAGCTCTTGGTAAATATTTCGCCAACCACTTAGGAAAATTAGGCGTCACATGAAACAGCGGAATTATTTGTAAGCTTACTGCCAAAATCAACAATCCTGCCCAACCAAATCCGCCCAGTAAGGCATGAATATCCGTATAATTTTTATCCGCAACAAAGCTAATATTTACATAAGGCATTAAGCGACTTTGCGCGATAAAAATTAAGCCCAATATCACAACAATCATAAGGGATAACACTGCAAGCCTGATACCAACAATGGTCTGCCCTTGGCTCAGTTTCTTAACTAATACTTGAACAACCGAGAAAATATAGCCACCAAAGCCAACACCTAAAGCTACCATGGCGATAACACGTGCAAACATACTTGGAAGAATAAAATTCCATGCCAGTGCCAAAGTCCCTAAGGTATGTAAACTGTGAGTTATTGTGGCAACAATGCGCACATTGACGATACCAACGCCACCAATAACCGGAAGAAATTGGTAGATCGCCCCCATCATCACCATAGAGACAAAACCTAAGGTAAACAAATGGGTAACAGCTAACATCGTCGGCTGCCATCGGCTCAGCCAAATATCCTCACCCGCAACCAGTATTAAAAGTGCTGCTAACAGCAAAAATAAAGCTGCACTGATAAAGTAACGAAAAGGTACGCTGATCGGCGGTAAAGCACTAAAAGATAGATTAGCGATATTCATGAGTATTCTGCAAAAGTTGAATTTTCAGTGCTGACAACAACAGTTGATAAAGCGCTTACAGCTAAGTATTTGAGTCGATATAAGCGCTAAACTGCTGTTTATCTTGCTCATTAGCAATATAAATGACAAAACCTTCATCCGAGATTAGCTTACTATGATACAGCCAACCATTGGCAAGCAGTCGTTCATATAACGGAAACGGCTCTCGTCGATGTTTTACTTTCAGCACGGCGCCATTTGGTAGTTCGGCAAGCGAAGATAAAATCACCCGCATTGGCTCAGGCGGAGCCAATGCACTGACATTAACGGAAATTATTTTCATCACTATTTATTACGCACTTGCAGGTGTTTGACAATGCGCAACAACACGAGTTAACAAGGCCTCAGGCGCAGGCACACGTTGCTGTGTCATCGGGTACAACATCATTTCTTCTTTCATATTATGCTGTTGCATTAATACCATCAGGGTTTCAGACGCGCTAATGTAAGCATCTTTATCCTCAGCACCAAGTGCTTGTAACAAATCAGCAACTAAGGCACGCATTTGTTGATGTTCGCCACGCATAACTTGTGTTGGCCCTTGAGTAATACCGGTTGCTTGCTCAAATTCAGGGAATAAAATATTTTCTTCCGCTTGAAAATGCAGTTCTAATTCTTCAGAAAATTGCTGAAAGCTCTGTTTAGCTAACAGCCAATTATCTTCAGTAATTGCATTCTCAGCAGCAATAAAAAATTCATCGCATTCACGATGTTTAGCAGTCATAAACTCAGGGATAGATGTCATAAAAAGGTCCTCATCAAAAATTACTGAGATTTTATCCTAGTCTATAAATCATTCTTTGACTTAGCGTAATATTAACGTCGACAATGGCTTAATTACCTCAGCTGCTTTGCAATGAACTACGGCTGTTAATCAGTCGATAATCGCGCTTCAAGCAAACTGTATAGCGAGAATACCAAGTAGTTAAGGTCCGTTAGTTGCTCCGTGTTTATTTTTAATGGCAGCTTGTCAGTATTAGGATATTTTGTTTTGATACCTGCCCTGGTTAAACTTATGGTTCAGCACCAGTGCTAATAATATGATCGCAGCTCCTACTGTTAGGCGAAAAATATCGGCATCTCGATTCCAAAATACAAGGTTGACCACGATACCAGCAGGAATTAATAAGTTGTTGGCGACCGCCAGTGTGCCGACGTTTACCTGTGTTGCACCTTTATTCCATGCAAAATAACCAAGACCAGAAGCAACAAGCCCTAAGTAAGTTAAAATAGACCATTGTAATGTTGTCGTTGGTAGTTTTTCTGGGTTGCCGAGTATCAGATAACAAGGAATAACTACAGCCAGGGCACCAATAAAAAACCAACCAAATACCGTGCGCTGTGGTAGCTTTGTACGCTCTTTTGTCATTGTGCGTTTATAACCGACCTGCCCGGCGGCAAAGCATAAATTTGCCCCTTGAACAATCAAAAATCCCTTTAAAAATCCTTCATCAAGCCCCTGATAGCGAATGGTAATAGCACCAATAACCGCTAATAATGCACTAAAGATAAAGCCAAGGTTAAGTCGACGATTTAGTAAGTCATTAAGTAAAGTGATATAAATTGGCGTCATCACGGTAAAGAGTAAAACTTCAGGCACTGAAAGGTATAAAAAAGATTGGTAATAAAAGCCATACATGATGCCTAACTGAAGTGCTCCACACACCATCAGTTGCCAAGCGACTTTTGCTTCAATTTGTCGCAGCTTTAAAAACGGCAAAAAAATTACCGTCGCAAGCGCTACTCGCATCAACACCGAAAACCAAGCATCAACCTGTCCAGCAAGATATACCCCAATCAGGCTAAAAGAAAACGCCCACAATAAGGTAACAGCTATAAGTATCGACATAGGGGAAAAATTCCATATAGGTAAATGCCGTAAGTTTACCGACTTCTCTAATTTGGGTATATCAATTTGAAAGGAATAAAGTGTTTAATGGCACAATTTATCTATTAAATATCATTGCTCTACTCTGCGTATTAACAGAATATGAAAAATGAATATATAGCGACGATAATACTCCGAGCATAACGGCTAAAGTAAGTTACTTGTTCCCCATGCAATTAACACAAAAAGCGTTAATACAATTATGGTTTTTCTTTTATGCTTACGGAGCATTTGCTCAGCTTGATCACCAGCATAATAAACCATAATAGCTAATGCAAAATAACGAATAGAGCGTGCAATAGTTGCAGCAATTAGAAACAGGATCAGTGAAAATTTAGTCGCGCCAGCGGCAAGCATAGCTATTTGAAATGGAATAGGTACAATACCTAGAGTGAGCACAAACCAGAAGCCTTGGTCTTGCATTTTTTGCTCAATATTTTCAAATTGCTCAGGGCTTGAAAATGTACTAATAATCCAATCACCAACCGCATCAAATAAATAATATCCCAGTGCATATCCAAATAAAGCGCCGATAATACACCCCACAGTTGCCATTAGCGCAATAAGCCATAATTTTTCACGTCGGGCTTGCATTAACGGCACTAATACCGCTTCCAAGGGAATAGGTACTATGGTCGACTCTAAAAAAGATGCCGTTGTAATACCACCGAGCATATGCTTAGAATCGATGAATTGACGAGTCTTATTTTTGAGCTTTTTTTGGATGGCCACAAAACTTCCCCTAAATATCCATATTGACGAGACAAATTTAGCGAAGATATTATATCAAGGCCAATAACTAATTGTTCATTCCTAAGAGTGTAAATTTCGAACACTTAGCTATTTATTTAACACCTGAGAATAACTCATTAACCCGAGTTGATGAGGTTAGTTAAATAAATACCTTGTATTGGACCATATACTCTTAGTGTGTATAGCTCAACTTATGAATGTAACTTACTATAATGGCATTGCCTGCTTTGCTACACGCACTGACTCAACATGCTGACTGAAACAAACCCTAACAATATTGTAGCACGCGTTTATTTTGGCCGTAAAAAAGGAGCTATTAAGCTCCTTTTGAAAATATTTGCTTTGGTTAAATAAAGCGTGTATTAACGACGTAAACCTAATTTACCGATTAAAGCAGTGTAACGTGTAACGTTTTTGCCTTTTAAGTAATCAAGTAATTTACGACGTTGGCTTACCATGCGTAATAAACCACGACGTGAGTGGTGATCATGGATGTGCTCTTTGAAGTGACCTTGTAAGTGGTT
>Ga0209344_10001779_pt1 | contig 26490 bp, 28 predicted proteins | sample Cruoilmetagenom6_FD_187293 | JGI IMG/M metagenome (GOLD analysis project Ga0209344, IMG submission 187293) | Oil polluted marine microbial communities from Coal Oil Point, Santa Barbara, California, USA - Santa Barbara Oil Seep Sample 6 (SPAdes)... | ecosystem: Environmental > Aquatic > Marine... | reverse complement strand
CCCGCCCGCATCTGATTGGCGGACACGGCGATCTGGTCTGGGAAACCGGCAAGTTCAACAACCCGCCGGAAAAGGATCTGGAAACCTGGTTCATTCGTGGCGGATCGGCAGGGGCGGCGCTCTACACCTTCCTGCAGCCGGGCATCTACGCCTATGTCAATCACAACCTCATTGAGGCTGTTGAACTGGGTGCCACCGCACATTTCGAGGTCGAGGGGGAATGGAATGACACGCTCATGACCCAGGTCTCGGCACCTGCACCCATCAAGTAGCTCGTGTCTGATTGATGGTGTGGCGGCCCGACCTTTTCCCGAGGGTTGGGCCGCTTTTTCAAGCGAGGCAAATAGCTGTCATGAACAAACGTGTCCTTTTATCGCTTCTCTCCCTAGCCTTGCCTATCGGCGTACTCGCGGGGCTGTCGCTGTTCATTTTATCCATGACACCGGACCCGGCGCCAAAAACCTTGGCGCAGACCGACATAACCATTCCCGAGACCGTCTATATCAGTCCCCGCCGCTATGATTATCGCCCGACCACGCTCTATTTGCAGGGCCGTCAAAATATCGACGCCCAGCCGGTCAGCCTGCTGTCGGCGCCCTTGGCCATCATGAAATATCATGTCAGCACCGATGAATATGCGGTCTGTGTCGCGGAAGGTGCCTGCCCGCCCACCGAAAAACGCGCCGCCAAGACTCCAAACCTGCCCGTCACCGGTGTCAGCTTTCTCGATGCCGATGCCTATGCCAAATGGTTCAGCGCCAAGACCGGCCAGACCTGGCGTCTGCCCACCGATCAGGAATGGGTTCTGGCGGCGGCTGAACGCTATATAGATATCGTCACAATCGCCGATAATCCCGACAATCCGGCGGAACGCTGGCTGGCCGACTATCGCGATGTGAAGGAACGTTCAGCCGATATCGATTCAACACCCCTGCCGCTCGGCAGTTTTGGCGAGAATTCCAATGGCATTGCCGATATGACGGGGAATGTCTGGGAATGGACCGCCACCTGTTATGAGCGCTTGTGGATCGATGCCGAGGCGGGCGTTCAAACCCATCTCGAAAATTGCGGCGTTCATATCGCCGAGGGCAGCCATCGTGCCTATATCAGCGTGTTCATTCAGGATGCCAAGGCTGGCGGCTGTTCGGTCGGCGTTCCCCCGGCCAATCTGGGCTTCCGTCTGGTCCGCGAGACCACCAGCAATGGCCTGTTAAGCCGGCTCAAGCAATGGTTGTAGCGGCCGGACACCTGACGAGGATCAACTGATCCTTTTCTGCATCAGGGCCGGACCGTAGACCGCAACAAACATCCCGAACGCCAATACCCATAACACCGCCGCTATCCCCAAAAGGAGATGGCCGGCGGTGCCGGCCCATTGGGTTGCCGCCACCACGCGCATCATCGCACCGGCGACCACCAGAATATAGATGGCGCATGTCCCCGTCCCGGCCTTCAACGCCCGCCCGGTATGGCCAAGCGAGGCACGGGTCATGACAGCGAGCGTCATCGTGCCCACCGCTCCAGCGGCAAAGGCATGCACAGCCGCCGCCGGATAAACCATCTCCGGCAGGAATATAGTGGCCGCCACCAGCGCCATGCCGAGCGGCAGGAAGGCAAAGGCAGTATGCAGCACAAATACCAAAGGTTCGCGTATGGCCGCAAACCCGGCCCAGCGTGACAGCCGCCAGACATGCAACAAGGCGGCAATCAGCATCACCAGCCCGGTCAGCCAATGTCCGGGCAATGCACTCCACAGCGCAAAGGCCCCCACAGCCACGAATATGCTGACCACATCGCCCCTGTTGAACGGCACCGGCAGGCGTTGCGCGTTATTGCGGGCCAGCCAGTTGCGGGTAAAACTGGGAATGATCCGTCCCCCAACGATCAGGATCATCACCAGCACCCCTGACAACCCGGCGCGCCAGGCATAATCCGACTGACCATATAGCGCGATTTCGGCATGAAAAGCGCCATTGGCCAGCACCAAAACCCCAAGCACCAGGACCATTTTGAGATTACGCCAGTTCCGGCCCGCAACAATTTCAATACCCGCAGCACCGGCCAAAACAGCCAGAAAACTGATGTCAATCAAGGCTGTCGGCCATACGCCCGGGACGTCAGGGAAAAGCATGACCACCCGCCCGGCCAGCCATAACACCACCAGCCCCAAAAGGGGCCAGCCCTGCACGGGCAAGCGACCGGTCCAGTTAGGGATCGAGGTCAGCAAAAAGCCGCCAATAATGGCGGCCGCAAACCCGAAGATCATTTCATGGATATGCCAGTCTAGGGTCGAAAAATTCCCCGCAGAGAATTCCCCGGTATAGGCTGAAGCCCAGATCAGCACCGAGACGGCTGACCAGAAGGCACCCAACAAAAAAAACGGCCTGAAGCCATAGCTGAGTACAGCCGGACCCGACCAGGATTGCAAACGCGGTATAGCCACAAGCACCCCTCATAAAAAGGCCGGCGCGCTCAAAACGCCCCGGCCCTGCAGCCATTATTTTAGCCGTTATTCAGCACTGACCTGTTCGAAGAGTTCAGCAAAGACCTTTTTGGCCTTGCCTGCCTGTTTCACACCGGCCGCCGCTTCGAGATTCACCGGCTTGCCGACCTGAATCAGCGCAACCATGCCCATGGCGTAATGCGGTGTGCATTTCACCCCATAAACACCCTCTTCGGTATAGGTTACAGTGACTTCCTCATTGAGCTTTCCCTTGAACGGTTCAGCCCCCTCCGGTAGCATGCCTTTGATGGACTCCGCGTCGTGACCTTTGTCCGTCGGAATGAATTTGACTGTGTCGCCCGGTTCGATTTTCAGGAAGTCTGGTTCAAATACCATCACCCCTTTTGTCCCCTTATTGAGCATTTGCACTTCAAATTCGGCTGCCTGAACGGACGCCGTCAGCAGAAGGCTTACCAGAGTGGCAGCAATGATTTTACTGGCGGCTTTATACGATTTCATGGAAGAGCTCCTTGTAAAACTGGTTCGGCCTGTTGCCGTGGCCATGCTTTAGGACATCTGGGGGCACCAGACATTGTGCTATGTCAAATAGTCGGTGCTTCGCGACAGGAAAGTATGCTTTCGATGCCAAAAATAGACCCTTCCCTCATCGCTGATTTCAATTTGTTCCAAGGACTTACCGGTGAACAGCTCGCCTGGATTGTCAGCAAGGCACACTCCGTGCTCGTGGCACACAACAACAGTGTGTTCGAACAAAGCGCCGAGGCCCTGTCGTTTTTTCTCATCCTTGATGGCCATGTCCGCGCCGTACGCACAACACCGGATGGCGAGCAGGTCATCGTACGGTATTTCACGGTCGGAGATCCCATAGGGATTGCCCATGCGATCGGGCGCGACACCTATCCGGCAACCGCCATTGCCGTCACCGATTGTGTGGTTCTGGCCTGGCCTATGGCTTTCTGGGTCGAGCTGGCGGAAAAAATCCCGGCCTTTGGCCTCAATGCCAGTCGTGAGATCGGTGCCCGCCTCACCGAGAACCTCGACCGGATCGTGGAAATGACCACCGAGCAGGTCGAACGCCGGGTTGCCCGTGCGGTATTACGTCTCACCCAGCAGACCGGCCGCAAGACCGATGAAGGCATTTTGATCGACTTCCCTATTTCGCGTCAGGATATCGCGGAAATGACCGGCACCACCCTGCACACGGTCAGCCGTCTTCTCTCCCATTGGGAACACGAGCAATTGGTCAAAAGCGGTCGTCAAAAAGTGACCGTGGTCGACCCCCACAAACTGTTCCTCATCGCCGATGGCCATAAACCGGCTAACCGGGTCTGACCTCGCTCATCAATGCGCCACGAAATTCATCTTCCGAAATCCCGTGTTCGTCGCAGGCATCGGTAATCGTATGAAATGTCGCAATCGGGCACCCCACACACAACATTTTGAAATCGAGAAGCACGCCAACGGCTTTCGGCCATCGTTGCATGAGCTCATCCATCGTCATGTCATATGGAAACGCGTGTTCGTGATCCATTTGAGTCACTCCCTAGGGTCGCAGCTCTATCCGGATTTTGACACGCGTTCGTTGCGCTTGGGCAAATACATCAGGTGTCGCCCCTTGGCCGCCCCTTGATGAACTTTCCAGAAACCAGACGCATATGAGGCCCCCATGCCCGTCCGCCATGGGAGGTGCCACCCGTGCCATAGGGACAATAAAACCTGAAACAAGACAGAACTTCCCGTCAATCTCTTGAATTTCAGGCTTAACAAACCCCTCACTAATTATGCATGCTTTATCGCTTGTGCTAATAAACAGCACTACTGGTGTTGGAATCATTCAAAATTGAAGCTTCCGGCCAACGCTATGATGTATGAGAGACCAAGGGACCCATGCCCAGCGCGACGACACATTCCGATCCGGCGCTCAGCATTTCCGATTCAGGAATTGTCACCCTTACCGGCTATTGGACCGCAAATTACCTGAAAAAACAGTACCCATCGGTCGCCCTCGGGGAACTGGGTAATGCCCATCGCATCGCGTTTGATCTTTCCCATATCGGCGAACTGGATACGTTCGGTGCCGCCGCCATGGCCGTTCTGGTCGAACATGTCGAGGCAGACGAGCGCACTGTCGAGCTCACCGGCATTGCCCCAAGGCATGCCCGCCTCGTCGATGATCTCTCCCGCTACGCTCTCACCCATGACGACCATGAGCATAATATCGACTTGAGAAGACCCGTTGGCGAGATCGGCAAGGTCGTCGTCGACGCCGCGCTTGATGCGGGAGACATCGCCGAGGTGCAGGGGCACATCCTTTGGTCGGCCTTCAGGCTTGTCACCCTGCGCGGCCCGATCCGGCCCGCCGCCATCGCCAATCAGTTTCTTGACACCGTGTTGCGCGCCATCCCCATTGTGGGACTGATCTGTCTGGTGGTCGGCATCATCCTCACCCAGCAATCCATCGCCCAGTTGCGCAATTTCGGCGCGACAGTATTTGTGGTCGATCTGGGCGGCATCCTGATGCTGCGCGAAATCGGCGTGCTTTTGGCCGCCATCATGGTTGCGGGCCGCTCCGGCTCCGCCATCACCGCGGAAATCGGCTCGATGAAAATGCGCGAGGAAATCGACGCGCTCGAAATCATGGGCCTTGATACCTATCGCGCCGTCATCATGCCCCGCGTCATTGCCCTTGTCATCGGCCTGCCCGCGCTCGGCCTGATTGGTGCCATTGCCGGCATTGCCGGCGCGGCGCTGGTCGCGCGTATTTCCGGCGGCATTTCCATTGAAAATTTCGTCATGCGGCTCAAGGACGTGATCGATTTGCACGTCATCAGCGTCGGCATGATCAAGGCCCCGTTCATGGCCTTTGCCATCGCCGTCATTGCCGCCAGCGAAGGCTTGCGGGTATCGGGGTCCACCCAGTCTCTTGGCAAGCACACCACCGCCTCCGTGGTCAAATCCATCTTCATGGTCATTGTGATCGACGGTATTTTCGCGATCTTCTTTGAGGCGATCGGGTTTTGAGTAGCACCGGGGGCAACGGAGCCGCAATTTCCGTACGCGACCTTGAGGTCAGCTTTGGCACCAATGAGGTGCTCAAGGGCCTGAACCTCGATATTCCGCGCGGCCATGTCGCGGGCGTCATCGGTCCCTCCGGCTGCGGCAAGACCGTCGCCATGCGCGCTATTCTCGGCCTTGTGCCCTTCAGCGCCGGTACCATCACTATTCTCGACCAGGACCCCGCAGAGCTCGGGGTTGCCGGCATGCGCAGCATGCGGCGCGAAATCGGCGTCTTGTTTCAGCAAGGTGCCCTGTTTTCCTCGCTCACCGTCCTCGAAAATGTCGAAGCCCCGATGCGTGAACATCTGCATGTGGATGCCGATATCATGCGCCGCGCCGCCTATGCCAAAATCGATATGGCCGGCCTGCCGCGCATGGCGGGCGAACTTTACCCCTCCGAATTGTCCGGCGGCATGATCAAGCGCGCCGCCCTCGCCCGCGCCCTCGCCCTCGATCCGAAAGTGCTGTTCCTTGACGAACCCACGGCCGGGCTCGATCCCATCGGGGCCTCGGCCTTTGATGAACTTGTGCTCGATTTGCGCGGCGCACTCGACCTCACGGTCATGATGATTACACACGACCTCGACAGCCTCGGTGCCATCTGCGACCATATAATCGCGATGTCCAAAGGCAAGGTTTTATGTCAGGGAACCCTTGCCGAAGTGCGGGTCAATGACCACCCTTGGATTAAAGAATATTTCGGCGGCCCTCGCGCCCGTCGTCTGGGAGAATAGGTTTATGGAGAGCAAAGCCAATTATGCGCTGATCGGGGTGATATCAATCTTCACCTTCATTCTGGCCGCAGCCTTCATCTACTGGTTCGCCTTGTTCGACACCAAGGTTGATACCAAGCAATACCGGATCATCTTCACCGGCACCGTCACAGGCCTCAGCGCTGGCACCGATGTGCTGTTCAACGGCATCAAGGTCGGGCAGGTCCGCGACGTAGTGATTGATCCCAAGGACCCTGGCAAGGTCATCAGCCGCATCGAGGTCAGCTCTACAGCGCCGGTCAAGGTCGACACGCGTGCCATTCTCGAATTTCAGGGCATTACCGGCATTGCCTTCGTCCAATTGTCCGGCGGCACACCCGGCGCCGCTGACCTTGTACCGCCCGAGGGCGAACGGATCGCCACCATTATCGCCGACAAGTCCGACTTTCAGTCACTGCTCGACGGCATGCGCGACACCATTGGCGGTGCCAGTGCCATTTTTGACCGCCTGAACGCCTTCCTTGATACCAATGAGCCGGTCGCCACCCAGACCATGGCCAATATCGAAGCCTTCAGCTCGGCCCTCGCCGCCAATTCCGTCGGCGTCGAGGCCTTCCTCGCCAGTCTTTCCGAAGCGGGCAAGGAAATTGGCCCGCTCGCAGGCGAATTGCGTGAGCTCTCCGTCGAAGTCCGCGGCCTGCTGGGCGATGTCAAACCCGGCTCCGTCGCCAAGATCGTTGACGATGTCTCCTCCTTCACCGATGCGGTTGCCCGCAATACCGACAAGGTCGACACCTTCTTTGGCGATGCGACCTCCGTCTCGGGCAGTCTCAGCAAATCATCGGAACAGGTCAGCGACATTATCGATCGCTTCCAGGCCGTCACCGACTCGCTGGATCCCGATATCCTTGCCCAGTTTGTCCTCAACCTCGATTCCATCTCGACGGTGCTGGGCGACAATAGCCAGAATGTCGATACCTTCCTCGCCAACATGACGGCTGTCTCCGACACCCTGGCCAATTCCGTCGACAAGGTCAGCGCCATCGTCGACAATATCAACGACATGACCAGCGACACCGATAGCGAAGGCCTGTTCAAACAGCTCACCTCCGCTGCGCTGGCCGTGCAGGTTCTGGCCGAAAATCTCGACACCCGCACCCAGTTGCTCAGCACGGGTCTCGGCAAGTTCACCGGTCAGGGCCTATCGGAATATCAGGCACTGGCCGCAGATGCCCGCGCCACCTTGCGGCGCCTCGATACCTTGCTGACACGGGTCAATTCCAACCCGCAAAGCCTGATATTCGGTGGCGATACCGTCCGCGAATACAACAAGAAATGAGGAGCAGGACCATGAACAGACGTACATTGATGTTCTCGGGCACCGCCTTTATGGCTCTGCCGCTCGTCGGCTGCTCCGTTGCAGGCAGCCCGCCGGTCACCTTCGATCTGGCGGCGGCCCCCGCGCCAAAAATCCCGCGCGCCAGCAACCGCACCATCGTCATCACCCTGCCCAAGGCCGTCCAGACCTATGACACGGCCCGGGTTGTCGTGCGTGAACCCGGCGGGATTCTCTCTTATCTGCCCGACGCGCAATGGTCCGACCAGTTGCCATCCCTGCTCCGCACAAGGGTACTGCAGACCTTCGAGAACGCGGCCTTTGCCAATATCGGCCTGCCCGAAGACCAGCTCTCGGTCGATGTCACCCTCGCACTTGAAATCCGCGCCTTTGAGATCGACACCACAGCGGGTTCGGTCGCCACGGTATCACTGGCGGCCAAACTGGTGAACGAACGGCGCGGCGCGATCTATGCCAGCTCGGTGTTCTCGGTCAGCGTCCCCACACCGGTTTCCCCCGGCACCGTGGCGATTGCCGGGCTTAATGACGCCCTGCAGCAGGTCAGCCTGCAAATCGTTGAATGGACAGCGGCCAAGGCCTAGAGCGAGGATCGGAGCAAAACGATCACTGGGCGATCAATGCCAGACGTGCCTGTTGCAACCGGTCGCCAATCGCCCCCATCAGCTCATAGCGTTCGCTGGTTGATCCCAGCGTCACCCGCACCTGATCGATGCTGCCGAGCAAAGGTGCCTTCCACAGGCCTTGCGAGAACCGGTTGAATATCTCGACATTGTGAAAGAACGGCCCGGTGAGAATAATCTCTTCGGGAAACAGCAGGCGGCAGAGATTTTTGGTAATCCGCAGCACCTGCGCCAAAGCTTCTTCCATGGTCGGGCTTTCGAGCAAAGCCACATCCCGCGCCACCGACCCGAGATCGGATTCATCAAACGGCAATTTGGGGAAGTCTTCCTGCAATTTCGGCCAGATCGCCCAAAGCGCAGCGACGGTCTCAAGACAATCGGTATGTCCGCACGTGCAGGGCCGTCCCTTGGCATTGCCCAATTCCCAATGCCCGATCTCGCAAAACCGGCCCCGATGCCGGTTAATCACCTCGTTCGAGGTCGCATACGCCGCGCCAATGCCATAGCCCCAATGCAGCAATAAAACACTGCGGTCGCTATTACCCTCAGAGCCGGCCATCCGCCCGGTCAGCTCGGCATCGAGATTACGGATCAGGACGATATCAACCCCGAGCGGCGCCAGGGCCTCATGCAGGTCCAGATCCTTGAGCTCGGGCCAGCGCGAGGTGAAACACCACAACCCGCGCGGCACGTCCAGAAGCCCGGAAAATGAGCAGACAACCCCGCTCAGCGTGCTGTCATCGGGCAAACGCGTCCGCATTTCCTCGGCCAGCTGCAACAGGGTTTTCGCCATATCCGCATTGGAGCAATCGGGCGATGGTGCCGCCATCACTTCGCCGAGCACCCGCCCGGACGAATCCAGCGCCTGCGCCACAATCTTGCGGCTGGCAATATGCAGATAGATGAAGCAGAAGCGATAGGGATTGACGCTGAGATAGGCAACCGGGCGGCCGCGCTTCGCCGCCGGACGGGTATTTTCCTGCAATAGCCGCTTGGCGACCAAATCGCCCACCAGGTCCGACACACCGGTCGAGCGCAGGTTCATGGCCTTGGCCAATTCACCGCGCGTCACCGCCTTGCCAGATTCCACTAATTCTATAACAGTCTGCAGGTCACCTGCCTTGGCTGCGTCCATCACTGCGCCCCTATCCAAACAATGCGGGCAAGCCCAAAGAAATGACGGGTATATAAGTCACCAGCAATAGCACAATAACCATCGCAATATAGAAGGGCACCATGCTCGGCGTGGCCTTTTCAAGACTTATGCGACCAATACTTGCCCCCACCAGCAGAGAAGTTCCAACCGGCGGCGTGCAAAGCCCGATTCCCAGATTAAGCACCAGAATCACCCCGAACTGTATCGGGTCGACACCGACCTGGGTGACCACCGGCAGCAATATCGGGGTCAGCAGCAAAATCAGCACCCCCATATCCATCAACATGCCCAAGAGCAGCAGCAGCACATTGACCGCCATCAGCACGAAAATCGGGTTGTCCGATATGCCAAGTATCGCCTCGGCCAGCAGTGCCGGCACACGCAGATAGGACAGTAAAAACCCGAAAGCGGAGGACGTCATGATAATCGCCGTCACCATGGCCAATGTGGTTAGCGTACCCGACAAAATCCGGCCAATCGCGGCAAGATTGAGCGACCGGTAAACAAACAATGTCACGAACAGCCCGTAAACAACGGCAATGGCGGCCGATTCCGTGGCGGTAAAAATACCCGCCAGAATGCCGCCGATAATAATGACAATCGTGAACAGTCCCAATAGCGCGTCAAAGGCGATCGCCAGGCCTTGCCTGAAACCATAGCGCCCGCCCACAGGATGGTTATGCCGCCGCGCCATGATGTAACAGATCACCATCAGCGCCCCGCCGAGCAGCAGGCCAGGCACATAACCGGCCAGAAACAGCGTGCTGATCGGCAGCCCGCCGGCGGCCAGCGCATAAAAAATCATGTTCTGGCTGGGCGGTATCAGCACACCCTGAACCGATGAGGTAACGGTGACGGCCACCGAATAGCCCGCCGGATAACCCTTGCGCTTCATCGCCGGGATCAGGAACGAGCCGATCGAGGCCACATCGGCCACCGAGGATCCGGAAATCCCGCCAAACATGGTGCTGGCCACGACATTTCCCTGCGCCAGCCCGCCGCGAAACCGGCCGACCAGCACATCGGCCAGCTTGACCAGCCTGTCCGAAATCCCGCCCTCGGTCATGACGTTGCCGAGCAGAATGAAAAACGGCACCGCCAGAAAGGTAAAACTGTTGAGCCCGTTGACCATGCGTTGCGCCACCAGCAGCAGCGGCAGGCCGAGATAGATCGCCGTCGCCAGCGAGGCCAGCCCCAGGGCAAAGGCAATCGGCACCCGCAGCAGCATCAGCCCGATAAAACCGCCGAGCAGCAGCGTAATTCCGATCGAGTCAACCAGCATCATATTCATCCATGGTCATATGAGGGGATGGCTCGATCTGCCCGAGCACCAGATTGGCCAGGGCATTGAACGCCCCAAGACCTCCGCCAACCAGGGTTGGCACATAAAGCCAGAATTTGGGCAGGCCCGATGCGGGCAGCACCTGAATACCGGCCAGCGCCACCAGATCGCGGCCATAAAACATGACCACCAGCATGAAACCGCCCACCAGAATTTGCGCCATATAGTCGAGCGCACGCCCAAGGGGCCGGGGCAGCATGTCGCGTATAAAGGTAATCGCCAGATGCTCATGGCGGCGGATACTGATTGCCACCGCCATCAGCCCGAACCAGATCAGACAGAGCAGCGCCACTTCCTCGGACCAGCTCGTTGGCCGGTTGAGGAAATACCGCAACACCACCTGCGCACTGGCAATACAGGTGATACCAATAAGAAGGGCATAGCAGAACCAACTGACCCAAACGTTCAACCGGTCGACCCACAAGCCGGCACGAGTCCGCCAATTCATGCCATGCCCTCCTATTTTTTGGCTTACTTGACGGCTTTGATCTGCTCGATCAGATCGAGAAGATCGGGGAACTCTTCATAGATCGGTGCAACCGCCGCCTGGAACGGTGCATTGTCGACCACAGTAATGGTCGCGCCCGCGGCTTCAACCGTCTTCTTGGCTTCCACATTGGCGGCCATCATGATTTCCCGCTCATAGATCGCGGCATCCTTGGCAGCACGCTTGATCGCATCCTGCTGTTCGGCAGGCAGACCGTCAAACTTGGCCTTGTTCATGATCAGCACGGCCGGAGGGCTGAGATGGCCGTCTTCCACATAATTCGGTGCCACTTCAAAATGGCCCGAGGTCTGGTAGCTGACATAATCATTCTCGGCACCATCGATCACGCCGGTCTGCAGCGAGGAGTAGACTTCGCCATAATTCATCGGTGTCGGCACCGCGCCCAACAATTCAACCATGCGGGTGGAAATGCGCGCCGGCTGCACGCGGATCTTCAGGCCAACCATATCGTCAAGGCTGGCAATCGGCTTGCCCTCGACGGTATAAAACGAGCGGGTGCCCGCATCCATATAGTCAAAGCCCACCAGCCCGACCTTGCCGAGATCAGCTGTGACCTGCTGGCCGATTTCGCCATCCAGCACGGCATATTTGTGCTCATTGTTGCGGAAGATATAGGGCAGCGTGAACACGCCCATGCTCGGGCTGACATTGGCCAGAACCACCGAATTGACCCGGGCGAAATCAACGATCCCGGCCTGCGCCTGCTCAATGGTTTCAGGCTCCTGGCCCAGCTGCGCGCCGGCAAAAACCTGCACCACCACGTCGCCTTTGGAATATTCCTTTACCAGATCGGCAAACCGGTACATGGCAACGGTTACGGGATTGCTGTCGGGCTGATTTTCGGCAAGGCGTAAAACGGTTTGCGCCGAGGCCGCAAGCGGCAGCGCCAGGGCACCGACCGTAAGGCCGAGCATGGCGGCTTTAACGAAATGCTTCATTGTAGTCCTCCTTGAGAATTGCACAGTCACGGGTTGGCAGTATCAAAGCAGGCTCTCCCGGCGTCAATCATTTTTTGAACACATCTTGATAATAAATAAAATCCATATTTTTCAAGCTTCTTGACCTCACTTCATGAATATGGTTTTGATTTTTGAATAACGTGATTTCAAAAAGGAGGCTCACATGCGGGTCGAAAAACACGCGAACAAGCCGACGCTGGGCGCCGCCGCCGCAGCCGAAGGCATAGCCGCCATCAACGAAGCCATCGCCACCAAGGGGCATGCGGCCATCATCCTTGCCACCGGTGCCAGCCAGTTTGAAATGATCGAGGTTCTGGTCAAGGCAGATATCGATTGGTCATGCGTCACAGCCTTTCATCTCGACGAATATACCGGCCTGCCCGACAGTCATAAGGCCAGCTTCCGCCGCTATTTGAAAGAGCGCTTTGTGGCCCATGCGCCAAGTCTGAAGGAATTCGTTTTCGTTGAAGGCGATGCCACTGATACTGCCGCCGAACTTGCCCGGCTGAACCAGCGCATCGCGGCGGTGGATATTGATGTGGCCTTTGCCGGTATCGGTGAAAACTGCCACCTTGCCTTTAATGATCCCCCGGCGGATTTCACCATTGAAGACCCCTATATTGTCGTCAATCTGGATACCGCCTGCCGCCAGCAACAGTTTGGCGAGGGCTGGTTTGAAACCCTTGAAGATGTCCCCAATCAGGCCATTTCCATGAGCATTCGCCAGATCCTTAAAAGCGGCCATATCGTTTTGTCCGTGCCCGACGAGCGCAAGGCTGAGGCGGTCAGGGATGCGGTTGAGGGCGAGGTCTCCAACCTGCACCCGGCCTCCATCCTGCAAACCCACGCCAATACTACGCTGCATCTCGATGCGGGCTCGGCCAGCCTGCTCTACAAGGTTGGGTAAGCCCTAATGTCTGATCTGGTTGGAAACGGATTGTTTGATCTTCAGGTCAACGGTTATGCCGGGGTCGATTTCAACGACCCCGCCCTCACCGCCGCTGACCTCGATCATGCGCTCGAAGCCATGCTCGAGGCCGGCGTCACCCAGTGCCTGCCGACCATCATCACCGCCTTCCCCGATGAATTGCAGGCCCGCTTCGAAGCGCTGGACCGGGCGGTCACCAAAAGCCGGCTCGGCCGGCGCATGGTGCCCGGCTATCATCTCGAAGGGCCATTTCTCAATCCAGAGGAAGGCTATCGCGGCTGCCATCCGGGCGAGGCCATGAGGGATGCAAACCCCGCTTTGGTCGCAGAGCTGGAGGCCGGGCTCACCCGCCCGATCCTTTTGGTCACTCTTGCGCCCGAACAACCCGGCACGCTTGATCTGACCCGCCTATTGTCAGAACAGGGGCGCGTGGTCGCCATTGGCCATTCCGCCGCCAATTTTTCCGAAGTGGCGGCAGCCACAGCGGCGGGGGCGACCCTTTCCACCCATCTCGGCAATGGCCTGCCCCAGTCCATGCCAAAGCTCGACAACACGCTGCTGGCCCAATTAGCCAGCCGTGAATTGACCGCCTGCCTGATTGCCGATGGCCATCACATTCCCCCTGCGGCCCTAAACGGGCTGATCTCGCTCAAGGGTGCCGAAAACTGCATCCTTGTCACCGACGCGATCTCGGCTGCCGGTGCAAAGGCGGGCCAATACCGGTTCGCGGGTATGGATGTAGAACTGACGAAAGACGGTGCCGTGGTGCAGCCGGGGCAAACCAATCTGTTCGGCTCCGCCCTTTGCCTCGACAAGGCCGTGCAGAATGTATGTGCCTGGGACATTGTTGCGCCGCCGGTCGCCATCGCCATGGCTTCAACCCATCCGCGCCGGGCCCTCGCCCGCCCGTTCAACACATTCGGCATCAAGGCACCGGTCTGCAAGGTCGCCTGGAATGACAGCCTCGAACCCAAAATCCTCGAGCTGCCCACGGAAATTTGAAACGGGAGGCTCCCCGGCCGCCGGCTCACCGAAAACAGTCAACAATTTCAAGTGCATGAACAGGGACCTTCTTAACCTGCCTTTTGACATCCGGCACTTACAAACACACGCGTTCGAAGTTTAACGTAGACTTAACGTGCATTTAACGTACCATTGCAGCTGAGGAGGCAGGAGAATTGCAAGGTTCTTCTGACATCAGCTGCAATGGAACAATTCGACGACACCAGCATCCGGACCCATCTGGAAAAAGTTGTGCGCTCCAACTTGTTTCAAAACTCGGCCATCTTGCAAAACTTCCTGTCCTATATCGTTGAACAAACGCTCACCGGCCGCGCGGACAATATCAAGGAATACACCATCGCCCTCGATGTTCTGGGCCGCAAGGAGAGCTTCGACGCACAAGTGGATTCAAGCGTGCGGGTCCATGCCGCCCGTCTGCGCGACAAGCTTGAACTCTATTATCGTCAGGTCGGCCAGTCCGAGCCGGTACGCATCCGGGTGCCCAAGGGCAATTACATTCCGCGATTTGAGCGCAATGTGCCCCTGGAAGAACTCAAGCCAGCGAGCCCGGACCCCAAAAAGGACTATGCCCTGCGCATGCCCACCGGTCCTCTGGTCCGGGTCTCGCCCCTGCGCGACCTCAGTGACGGGGAAAAACTCGGCAATCTGGCCCAGGGCTATTCCGAGGAAATCCTCAACGCCCTCTCCCGTTTCCGCGAAATTCTGGTGCAGCCGGATACCGGCCCGCTCCCGGACGATGTCGTCCCGGACCCCAGCAAACGCCAGCCCGACTTCCTGCTCGATGGCACCATCCGCCGCGCCGGCGACACGCTGCGCGTCTCCATTCAATTGCGCAACGCCGCCACCGACGATCTGCTCCTGTCGGAAACCTATGATGCCGAATTCTCCGCCGCCGGCCTGATCCATGTTCAGGAAGAACTGGCCGGTGCCATCGCGGTGGAAATTGCAGACCCGTTCGGCCCTCTGCCGCATCTGCCCGTCCCCGAAGAGCAGACCCGGTCTTTGACCAGCATGAGCGCCTATGAAGCCATTCTGGCCGCCTATGCCTATTTCCGGGCACCCTCGCGCGACATGGCGGCCCGTGTCGAAAGCGACCTGCAACAGGCTATCGCGGACTATCCAAAATATGCCAGCGCCTGGGCCGCCCTGGCGATGATCCATTATCTTCACCTGCACGTCGATTTCGACAACAGGGCCGCTGCAGTGCAACGCATGATGCAGGAGGCCGTCACCGCGACACAATTGGACCCGCGCAATTCCCTTGCCCATCTCACCCTGGCTTTGGCGCATCACGCCAATGGTGATTTCGACGAGTTTCGCGAGGCCGGCGAAACCGCCCTCCGCCTCAACCCCCATCATTCCATGACCCTGCGGCTTTATGGCGGACCGCTGGCCTATACCGGCGATTGGGATCGCGGTCTGGCCCTGGTGCGTAAAGCCATCCTGATCACCAATTTTCCGCCGGGCTGGTATCATATCCCCCTGGTCTTCCGCCGCTATTTCGATGGCGATTACGAGGCCGCCCTGCAACGCATTTCGCGCTTGCGTATGGACGCCTATATTTACCCCTCCATGTTCGAAACTGTCATTTACGCCCGCATGGGAAGGCAGGAAGAAGCTGTCGCCGCCCTTGGTCGCCTGCGCCAGCTGATGCCGGGGGTGGAAACCCAGTTGATTCCCCTGTTGCGCAGCATTGGCCTGCGCGAGCCCGACATGAAAAATCTCATTGAAGCCCTTGAGATAGCAGGGCTGTCCCTTTCGGCCCCGACGGCAAACTCGGCCCAGAGCGTTCACTAGGCACAGCAAAAAATAAGTGGTTTCAGTGACTTGTCATTGGAAACCGACGGAAAGCGTGCGCATAACAGGCCGCCGCGCCGCGCCAAAATAAAGCCCGGATTAACCCCATCGGGGCGGATGGTTTGGCGATATAGGCCCCGTATCGCAATCTTGCCGTGATTGTGTCATGCATTAACGTGCTAAATATTTTGCGCTCGGATGCAACCAATAGCGGGCACAAACGTTCTACGACCACAACTCAGGAGACGCAATTATGAAAAAGCTATTCATTCTGGCCGCAGCACTTATGTCGCTCAGCGCTTGTTCTACCACTGAAAAAGGCGCAGCTATCGGCGCTGGTGCCGGTGCAATTGTTGGCGGTGTGGCCACTAATTCCGTTGCAGGTGCAGCTGTTGGTGCCGCTGTGGGCGGTGTCGCTGGTGCGGTTATCGGCCGTGTCGCCGGTGAACCCAACGAATGCTATTACCGCGATCGCCGTGGCGAACTTTACCGCGCCGCGTGCCCCAAAGGCTAATCACGCCTTCAAAATTCGTGACGAACACGGCGGCCCTCGGGTCGCCGTGTTTCGTTTGGGCCGGTGTTTGTGTAAAGGCCGGCGCACATTCTTGACTTTATCGCCCCACGGTTCATCTTCACACTATGAGCCAGCCTGATTTAACCCCTGCAGAACAACGCGTTGCCGCAGCGCTTGCAAGCCATGCGCTACCCGGCACGGTCATCGTGCTCGACCAATTGGCCACCACCGCCCAAATGGCTGCCGAAGCGCTGGGGGTCGAAACCGGCCAGATCGTCAAATCCCTCTGCTTTAAGGGTGCGGAAAGCGGCACCCCGTTCATGCTGCTCGTCTCGGGTGCCAATAGGGTGCATGAGAAGCGCGTCGGGCGGCAATTGGGCGAAAAGCTCGAACGGGCCGATGCCGATTTCGTCAAACAGGCCACCGGCTTTTCCATTGGCGGCGTCTCGCCTTTCGGCCACCCCGCGCCATTGCAAATCCTGTTTGATGAAGACCTGATGCTGTTTTCCAGTGTCTGGGCCGCCGCCGGCAATCCGCGTTCTGTCTTCGAAATCACCCCAGCCGACCTGTTGCGCACCACCGGTGCCCAATCCATCTGCGTCAAATAATTCAGCTGATCCAGTCCCAGTCGCCCATCCGGTTGCGAAACCAGGTGCGTTGCCGCTTGGCATATTGCTGCGTGCCAATCACCGCCCGCTCAATCGCCGCCTCCCGGCTCATCTCCCCGGCCTGCCAGGCCGCAATCTCGCGCACGCCAATCGCCTTCATCACCGGCAGGCTGGCATCAAGATTTTGCACCATCAAGGCCGCTACCTCTTCTACAGCCCCCTGATCAACCATGGCCGCAAAGCGCCGGGCAATCCGCGCCCGCAACACCTCGCGGTCCGGGTTGAGTACCAGCCGCTCCACCTCAAACCCGTCGAGCAGCCCGGCCTGTCCCTCATCCTGCCAGAGCGCCAGCGATTTGCCTGTGGCCTCCAGCACCGAGAGCGCCCGCACCAGCCGTTGCCGGTCAGGCTCGGGCAACCGGGCCACCATGGCCGGGTCGCGCTCCGCCAGCAAGGCTTTGCGGCCCTCGCGGTCCAGATCGCCAATCTCTGCCTCAATCCGCTCGACAATTTCAGCCGGCACTTCGGGCACCAGCGCCACCCCGTTCAGCAAAGCCTCAAAATAAAGCCCGGTGCCCCCGGCAAAAATCAGCGGACGCCCTAAAAGCGCCGGATCGGCCATCAATTCAGCCACCGCCCCAAGCCAGCCCCCGGTCGAAAACCGTGTCGCAGCGGGCACAAAGCCATAGAGCCGATGCTCGGCCAGCGCCAGTTCATCAGCCTGTGGCCGCGCCGTGACAATGCTCAACGTGTCATAGACTTGCATCGAGTCCGCGTTGACAATCACCCCGTCCAGCGCCCGCGCCTTTTCAAGCGCCAATGCCGACTTGCCGCTGGCGGTTGGACCCGCTATCAACACTGCTCGCCTTGAAACACGCATAGGCTGTACCAATGTCCGTTCTCTGCCTCATTTCCAATCCAGCCGATCCGGCACTCACCACAACCCTGGTCGATATGGTCCATCGCGAAGTCGGCGGTGAGCTGAATTGGCTCGCCCATGGCATTGCCTGCGAGATCATCAAGCCAAAGTCAACCGATCCGGTGGTTGAGGCGCGCGAATTGCTGGCCGGGGAACCGATTGATGCGGCCCTGTTGCCGCTGGCCAATCGCCGCAAGAAACTGCTGATCGCCGACATGGATTCCACCATGATCAACGAGGAATGCATTGACGAGCTGGCCGATGCCCTGGGGCTGAAGGAGCAGGTGGCCGAGATCACCGCCCGCGCCATGAATGGCGAACTCGATTTCGGCGAGGCGCTCGATACCCGCGTGGCCCTGCTCAAGGGTCTGGAGCGCAAGGCCATGGAGGAAGTGCGTCGCGAACGCATCACCCTCGCCCCCGGCGGCCGCGTGCTGGTGCAGACCATGAAGGCCTATGGCGCCTATACCGCGCTGATTTCCGGCGGCTTCACCTATTTCGCCGATCATTTCGCCAAGCGCATTGGCTTTGATGAAGCAGTCGCCAATGTACTCGAACTCGATGGCGACACGCTGACCGGCACCGTTGCCAAGCCGATAATCGACAAGACCGGCAAGGTGATGCGCCTTGAAACCCTGATGGCCGAAAAGCAGATCCTGCCCGCCCTGACCCTGGCGGTTGGCGATGGGGCCAATGATTTGCCCATGCTGCGTGCTGCCGGCCTCGGTGTGGCTCTCCATGCCAAACCGGCTGTTGCCGCCGAGGCCCGCGTCCGCATCGATCATGGCGATCTCACGGCCCTGCTCTATTTGCAGGGCTTTGGCGAAGACGATTTCGTCCGGTAATCATTGAACGGACGCGTCATTGCGCGCCTCACCGCCTCATTTACCCGTTTCAAATCCCCTCAGGCCCTCCCCGGCAGGCGTATTGCGCAAAGCACATCACAAAATACCGGTGGGATTTTGCCGGGAATATGGACGTCTACAAACACATATATGCTAAGTAGAAATCCCAAGTGTGTGACAAAACCGCATTATGGATGATTTCTCAGGGACGGAAATCTCCATAGCGACAATAGCGGGATGACGCACACGGGGGAAAAGTTATTCTACCATTCGGGGACAACGGTGGACTTGGAAAAACAACTGACGCTCGCGCTCATGAAAATGGCCGACCGTATCGCGGCTGAATCCAACGGTACATATTATCCGGTAGCGTTTCGCAATGATGTCGAAACCCTTGGCGGATTGGCAGTCTCGCGAACGCTGATCAACCAGCCGATTTCCGAGGGTTTCATGCGTCTGGTGCAAATGAAGCGCCCGGACCTCAGCCTCGAAGCCCTCATCTATGCCGAACCGAAATATCACCCCCTCTTCACGGAAGAAGAGCTGGCCATATGCAAGCGCCGGGCGGAAATGACCTGAAGCCGGGCACATGCCAAGACATGGCGCGCGCTAGTTTTGCCACACCCTGATTGCCAGCCCGCCCCCTCGACATCTTAAACCCGATCACCTATCTAACAGGAAACCGTTCCCGACCCCTTGGGCCAATCGAGGTATTCTCCATGAGCGACATCAACGCCTTCATCGACAATTCAGTAAAGTCCAACGACGTATTCCTGTTCATGAAGGGCACGCCGGACTTCCCGCAATGCGGCTTTTCCGGTCAGGTCGTGCAGATTCTCAACTATGTCGGCGTTGAATATTCCAGCGCCAACGTGCTTGAGAGCGACGAATTGCGCGACGGCATCAAGGCCTTCACCAATTGGCCTACCATTCCCCAGCTCTATGTGAAGGGCGAATTTGTTGGCGGTGCCGACATCATCAAGGAAATGTTCCAGGCTGGCGAATTGCAGACGCTTTTCAGCGAAAAAGGCATCGCGGCCAAAAGCGAAGCCTGATCACTGCGCGTTCGCGCGCCTCAAATGCCATCAACACCGGCACATCACCGGTGTTGATGGGAGCAATCACTTCTATTTGGTTGTGTGATTACACAAAATAATCCTAGCATGATCGTTCCCATTCAAGGATCGATCCATGGCCGCCACCGATTCCCCTTACCGCCGCATTCCATTGTGGCTGATCATTGGCGCGGGCTGCATCATCGCCACAACGACTTTCGGCGTGCGCTCGACCATGGGTCTGTTCACCCTGCCGATCACCGACGATATGGACTGGTCGCGCGAAAGCTATGGCCTCGCCATGGCGATGCAGAATCTGGTCTGGGGCTTTGCCCAGCCGATTGCCGGCGGTCTGGCGGATAAATACGGCACCGCGCGGGTGCTGATGGTCGGCGCTCTCATCTATATTGCCGGCCTTATCGGCATGGCCCTCTCCCCCTCGGAAGGCGCATTTTTCCTGACGGCAGGTCTGTTGATGGGCGCGGGCATTGGCACCGCGTCCTTTGGTCTGGTTATGGCCGCCTTCGGCCGGGCCGTGCCACCGGAAAAACGCAGCGTTGTTTTCGGCATTGCCACCGCCGCCTCCTCTTTCGGCCAGTTCCTGTTCGCGCCCCTGGGGCAGGCCTTCATTGCCAGTTTCGGCTGGCAGATGGCCCTGCTTTATCTCGCCGCGATCGTCCTCATCGTCATTCCCCTCGCCATTCCGCTGATGGGCAAGTCATCGGGCGTCGACACCGGGCGCGCTGACCTGCCGTTTATGGAAGCGCTGGCGCGGGCCTGGGGGCATGGCTCCTACAAGCTGCTGGTGATCGGCTTTTTCGTCTGCGGTTTTCACCTCGCCTTCGTGACCGTCCACATGCCCGCCTATCTGGTGCAATGCGGCCTCAGCCCGGCGGTTGGCGGCTGGGCGATTGCCATTATCGGCCTGTTCAATGTGGTGGGATCTTTGCTCGCCGGCTGGCTCGGCGGCATCTTGCCCAAGCGCTATTTATTGTCGGCCATCTATCTGACACGGGCCGTCACCACGGCCATTTTCCTGCTGGTCCCGGTCTCCGAGGTCACCGCCTATATCTATGCGGCAGCGCTCGGCATGGTCTGGCTGGCAACCGTGCCCCTGACAGCGGGCCTCGTCACACTGTTCTTTGGCCCCCGTTATATGGGCATGCTCTATGGCATTGCCTTCCTGTCGCATCAGGTGGGCTCGTTCATGGGCATCTGGCTGGGCGGCTGGGTTTACGACACCACCGGCTCTTATAGTCTGGTCTGGTATCTCGGCATTTTGCTGGGCTTGGGATCGGCCATTATTCACCTCCCCATCAAGGAAAGGGACGCGGCCAGTTTCGCCGCGCTGCCGGCTTAAAGCCAATCAACTTTTGAGGACTTCAAAAGCCCCGGATTTATGGCATTTCCGCCCCGAACAAGGTGTATCCACTTGTTCGGCAAACACTTTAAAATGGACGTTTCCACCAAAAACTTTGGAACCAATCCCCATTACATGCATCTTGGAAAGAGTTGCCATGGCACCATGGGCAGTACAAACTATTGTTAATTCAAGGCGGGGAAACCCCGTTCGTCTTTGAGAGTTTCAAGCATGACGCCGATATTTGCCAAGGCACGGGATATTTCCCGGACCGAATTCATTGCCCTCATCGCTGGCCTGATGGCGCTTAACGCGCTGGCCATCGATGTAATGCTGCCGGCCCTGCCCTATATGGGCGACGCCATGGGCATTACCAATGAGAATGAGCGCCAGTTCGTCCTCTCCAGTTACATGCTCGGCTTCGGCATGGCGCAGCTGGCTTTCGGCCCGCTCTCGGACCGGTTTGGCCGCCGCGCACCCCTGGTCGTCGGTTTGGTGATTTACGTGCTGGCAGCGTTCGCAGCGCTGTTTGCGCCCAATTTCGCGACGCTTCTGGCGTTACGCTTCATTCAGGGCCTCGGGGCTGCCGGCACACGGGTGATCGCCACCTCGGCGGTACGTGACCGCTTTGGCGGCCGTGACATGGCTGAGGTCATGGCACTGGTCTTCATGGTGTTCATGGTCATCCCCGTGGTCGCACCCGGTCTTGGCCAACTCCTCTTGATGACAGGGCCCTGGCAGACGATCTTTTTGTTCATGAGTGGCCTCGCGGCAATCATCGGCATCTGGGTCTATTTCCGCCTGCCCGAGACCCTGCCAGTGGAGAAGCGCCGCCCCTTGAAAGCCGGCGTCATCATTGATGGCTTCAGGCTTGTGGTGACCAATCGCGTGGCGTTCAGCTATGGGCTCGCGGGCATGTTCGTGTTCGGCGCGCTGTTTGGCTTCATCAATACCGCGCAACAGATCTATGTCGATATTTACGAACTTGGCACCTGGTTCCCCCTGGCCTTTGCCCTGATGGCCGGATTGATGGCGATTTCCTCTTATGTGAACTCGCGCATGGTGCGCCGGTTCGGCATGCGGCGGCTGTCGCATTTCGCCATTCTGGTGTTCACCGCCGATAGCGGCATCCTGCTGCTGCTCAGCCTGTTGGGACCCGTCTCGCTGCCGATCTTCTTCATCATGCTGGCCATTGCCATGCTGATGTTCGGCTGGGCCGCCTCGAACATGAACTCCCTCTCCATGGAGCCGCTGGGCGCAGTCGCCGGTACTGCAGCTTCGGTGTTCGGCTTTATCCAGACCGTTGGCGGGGCCTTGCTGGGCATATTGATCGGCCAGTTTTTCAACGGCACAATCACCCCCACCGTGTTCGGCTATTTCGCTTTGGGCAGCGTGGCGCTGGTCTGCATTCTGGTGGCGGAAAAGGGCAAGCTGTTCGGCGTCAGCGAAGAATATCGCTAAAGCACTGCAAGTCTTGAAAAACCCGGAGCCGCCAGCGCGTCTCCGGGTTTTTTGTTTCAGCTAATAAAGGCCATAGCCAGAGGGATCGCCCTATTCCCCGGCGCGATTCAATCCGGCAAAATCAAACAGGTTCGGATCGAGCAAATGGCTGGCGCGCACATTGCCAAGGGCGCGGATCATCACGTCCTTGCGGCCCGGCATCTGCTTTTCAAAGCCCTCCAGCATCGCCTTCATGGCATTACGCTGCAACCCGTCCTGACTGCCGCATAGATCGCAGGGAATAATCGGGAATTTCATGGCGTCAGAAAACCTGGCCAGATCGGGCTCAGCGCAATAGATCAGCGGGCGCAGCACTTCCACATCACCCTCGTCATTGAGCAGGCGCGGCGGCATGGCGGAGAGCTTGCCGCCGTGGAAGAAGTTCATGAAGAAGGTTTCAAGACTGTCCTCACGGTGATGGCCCAGCACCAGCGCCGAACAGCCCTCTTCACGCGCAATGCGGTAGAGATGGCCGCGCCGCAGCCTTGAGCACAGCGAACAATAAGTCGCGCCCCGGGGCAGTTTGTCGGTAACGATGGAATAGGTGTCTTTATATTCGATGCGGTGGGCAATGCCGTATTTCTCAAGAAATTCAGGCAATATGTGCTTGGGGAAATTCGGCTGTCCCTGATCGAGATTGCAGGCCAACAGCTCCACCGGCAGCAACCCGCGCCATTTGAGATCGAGCAGCAGCGCCAACAGGCCATAGCTGTCCTTGCCACCCGAAATCGCCACCAGCCAGCGCTCGCCAGGGCGCACCATGGCGAATTTCTCCATCGCCTCGCGCATATTGCGGATCAGCCGCTTGCGCAGCTTGTTGAACTCAACCCCATCGGGGGCGTTGCGCATCAGCGGATGGCAGGCATCGTCGGTTGCAGCAGGCTCGTGCGCAATCTCGTCCAGCATGTCGACCACTCCATCGTCAAATTCATGCGGGTGATAGCGCGCGGCGCGACGAAGGGAAAGCCCCGCCTTGAATTGTCACGGCGCAAGGAAGGACAAAGCCATCCCTTGCGCCCGTCCAGTCTGCTACTCGCCCGGCACGGGATCCGGGCCAACCTCGAACGTGCCGACATCCTTGCCGGTATTGAACCTGTCGAGGTTCATTTCGAATTCGTGCAGACGTTTCCAGATCGAGCGCAACTCGGTCAGCGTGGTCCAGTTATCAAGCACGATGCGGAACGACCCATCCACCCGGTCAAAGGCCGAGGAAACCTGCTGGTAAAGCCCGAAAGAAACCAGACCGGTAAACATGCCCGGCCCCATCATCAGGAGCGGCGTCAGCAGCGTGAGCTGGTTGTAGAGATTGATCCACATATCGAAATAACCGTAGTGGAGATAAAGCCGGAAATAGTTGCGACGGATGCCGGTGAACAGCCCGAACAGGGTTTCCGTATGGGCATAGTTCTGCTTGTCGTCCTCGCCATAGACCAGCTCCTTGCGGAAGGCGGCTTCGACCTTCTGGTTATTATATTCAAGGCCGGGCAGGAAATAGCCCACAAACCACGAGACCACCATGCCACCGACTGAAATCACCAGAGCCGCCCAGACCAGCGAACCGGGAATGTCGCGGATAAACGGCAGGTCGACGCTGGAACTGAGGCTCCACAACAGCGGCAGAAACGCGATCAGGGTCATGGCCGCGCGAAAGGCCTGCAGCCCGAGCCCCTCAATGATACGGGCAAAGCGGTTGGCGTCTTCCTGGATACGCTGGGACGCGCCTTCGATTTCCTCTTCAACATTGCGCCAGCGCGGAATGTAATCCTCGGTAATGGCCTGCCGCCAGCGAAAACCATAGTGGCGGGTGACGAAATTGGTGGCGGTGATGATCGCGACATAAGGGAGTGCAATCCAGAGGAATGTGCGCGGCACCGGCAGATGTATAAAGCCGAGAAAGGTATAATCCTGCACGGCCGGGCTGATGATGAACCACCAGAATTCTTCCACGGTGCGCAACTGGTCGGGCGGGATGGTCTGGCCGGCGGCAAGATTGGTCGCCTGGGTCGTTGCCGTCTGAATGAGATCATAGAACTCGCGATACCAGCCGGTGATGATCACGGTCAGCTGCACCTGCAGATAAATGGAGATGAAAATCAGCGCCCCTACCCCATAGGCCCATCCAGCCCATTTACGGTTCCAGAAAAAAGCCTTGATCATCGTGGTCTCCAAACATCCAAGTCGTGGATCATCTTCACCAATCCGTCACGAAACACAACGGGGTGAATACGTCATGCAGGCAATGGGGCAAATAAAAAGGCCGCCCGGAGGGCGGCCTTGATAAATTCTGCACACGTCGATGTGACTAGCGCGAATAGAATTCGATCACGAGGTTCGGTTCCATCTGTACCGGATAAGGCACATCGGCAAGAACCGGGACACGCACATATTTGGCGGTCAGCTTGGTGTGGTCGATATCGAGATAGTCAGGTGTGTCGCGTTCGGCCAACTGAGTGGCTTCGAGAACAACAGCAAGCTGCTTCGACTTTTCCTTGACCTCAACAACGTCACCAGCCTTGACCGTATAGGACGGGATGTTGACGCGCTGGCCGTTGACAGTCACGTGACCGTGGCTGACGAACTGGCGTGCCGCGAATACTGTCGCCACAAACTTGGCCCGGTAAACGATGGCATCGAGACGGCTCTCGAGCAGACCGATGAGGTTTTCACCGGTATCACCCTTTTGACGGGTGGCTTCACCGTAAAGACGGCGGAAGCTCTTCTCGGTGATGGAGCCGTAATAGCCCTTCAGCTTCTGCTTGGCGCGGAGCTGCAGACCGAAATCCGACAGCTTGCCCTTGCGGCGCTGGCCGTGCTGGCCCGGGCCATAGGCACGAGCGTTGAGCGGGCTTTTGGGACGACCCCAGATATTCTCGCCCAAACGGCGATCAATTTTATGCTTTTGCGTATGGCGCTTCGTCATCGCGTGTCCTTTCATGACAGGCCGAAAGAAAACCGCGCCCTCCTCTGCTCTCCGTTTTCGAGAGCCGACAGATCTCCAGTCATTTGGAAACCCCGGGTGCGCCTAAAAAGCCGGACAGGCTCGATAGGTTGGCGGTTTCTATGAGGCTGGATGACAAAAGTCAAGCCGCCGCGCCCCGTTAACTGCCCTTGGCATCGCGATATCGTGACGGGCCGTCGCCCAATGGCAATATTTACGTCAAATCGGACACCGAATTGTGACGATTTTAGCCATATTGACACACCCGGAGGCCCCAGACAGCGCTTCGCCTTGATTTACACGCAATAAAGTTCGATAATACAAATATGCGTTTCTTGCCTTTATTGGCATTCTGGTCGTTTGGCGTGCTGGTTGTCCGGCGCCACCCTTGATTTTGCAAACGTTACGCTCCGCGGCGCCTGGCGCAAGCGGAAAGCGGGTTCGCGCATGTTGTGCTGGACCGCACCCAATGAATGACGGAAAGCCGCCGCTCCGTGCAGCTGCCGTTACAGGAAGGAAGAACGAAATGATTAGTGCAACACGCCTGCGCGCGGAAAGCCGTTTCGCGGAAATTGAACGTCGCCAGCAGAAGGCGCTCAGCGAGCAAGAAGAAGAAGCCCTTGCCATCGCCGAAAACACTGCCCGTCTCAAGGCCTTGCGGCTGGAACGCGAAGCCAATGATCGGGTGAAAGACCTGATGAAGAAAAGCACGGCTGCCGCTGCCAAAAAGAAGAAGCCGGCCCGCGCCACGGCAGCAGCGCGCACCGCTTCTTAAAGACAAGCATCAGGCGGCCGGGCATTTACCGGCTGCCTCACACCATGAGATC
>Ga0209344_10001778_pt1 | contig 26525 bp, 23 predicted proteins | sample Cruoilmetagenom6_FD_187293 | JGI IMG/M metagenome (GOLD analysis project Ga0209344, IMG submission 187293) | Oil polluted marine microbial communities from Coal Oil Point, Santa Barbara, California, USA - Santa Barbara Oil Seep Sample 6 (SPAdes)... | ecosystem: Environmental > Aquatic > Marine... | reverse complement strand
CATTTGTTATTTTTGCCTTCCATAAACAAGTACAAAACCGCTACTATGAATTTACACGAATATCAGGGAAAAGAAATTTTAAACAGTTTTGGCGTTGAGATACAGCGCGGTATCGTGGCCACCACGCCACAAGAGGCAGTGGAAGCCGCAAAAAAACTTACCGAGGAAACCGGAACGGGATGGCATGTTATCAAGGCCCAAGTTCACGCAGGTGGCCGCGGTAAAGGCGGGGGCGTAAAACTTGCTAAAAATTTACAGGAAGTTGAGGATATTGCCGGAAAAATTATCGGGATGGATCTTGTTACACCACAAACTTCTGCGGAAGGTAAAAGAGTTCACCAGGTTTTGGTAGCCGAAGATGTATATTATCCGGGCGACAGCGAACCAAACGAATTTTATATGAGCGTTCTCCTAAATCGCGCTACCGGAAGAAACATGATTATGTACTCTACCGAAGGTGGGATGGATATTGAAACCGTTGCCGAGGAAACTCCACATTTAATTTTTACAGAGGAAATTGATCCTGCCGTTGGCCTTTTGGGTTTTCAAGCGCGTAGAGTTGCTTTCAACCTTGGCCTAAGCGGAAAGGCTTTTAAGGAAATGACAAAATTTGTTACAGCCCTTTACAAAGCTTACAATGAATCTGATTCTTCTTTATTCGAAATAAACCCGGTTTTAAAGACCAGTGACGATAAAATAATTGCGGTTGATGCAAAAGTGAGCATTGACGATAATGCATTGTTCCGTCATAAAGATTACGAAGAAATGCGCGACAAACGCGAGGAAAATCCTGTAGAAGTTGAAGCAAAGGAAAAAGGCCTTAACTACGTAGACCTTGACGGAAACGTGGGATGCATGGTAAATGGCGCCGGACTTGCAATGGCAACGATGGATCTTATTAAACAAGCTGGCGGCGAACCTGCAAACTTCCTTGATGTAGGCGGAACGGCAGATGCCGAGCGTGTAGAAGCGGCTTTTAAATTAATCTTGAAAGACCCGAGTGTAAAAGCAATTTTGATAAATATATTTGGAGGAATTGTGCGTTGCGATCGCGTGGCGCAGGGAGTTATTGATGCCTATAAAAATATGGGCACGATTAACATTCCGATAATTGTACGTTTACAGGGAACAAATGCCGATATAGCAAAAAAACTTATTGATGATAGCGGACTCGATGTGCAGAGTGCAATTGAGTTTCAAGAAGCTGCCGATAAAGTAAAAGCTGTACTTTCATAAAAAACTAATTATTATAAAAGCCCTTCGCAATTGCAAGGGCTTTTTTTAAACAAAAAACATGGATAGGAATTCCAGATCACTTATAAGTGATTTGATAAATATGGTATTGGCAGACGGGAAAATAAAAGCTGCCGAAATGGAGTTTATCCAGAAGCTGGCGCAGCGGATGGATATATCAGATAAAGAATTAATTGATCTTTTCGAAAATCCACAGAATTCGCGACCCGTTTACAGCGAAGTGGAACGTATCACCCATTTCTACAAATTGATTTTGGTAATGAACATAGACAATGAAACCCACGAATCTGAAATAATCGCACTTAAGAATTTTGGATTGAAAATGGGCATTCGTCCCGTTGTGGCCGATCAAATTCTTAAAAAATTAGAGCAGTCTGAAGATAATATTGTTCCAGCGAATGAACTTTTGAAAATTTTCAAAATTTATTACAATTAGCCAGTTAACATTCTATCGACCATTAAAGCATCCCAATCAGAATCAAAGGAATTTTTAGCTTGCTCCAGTAGCGTTTTCATTTCTTCATTTATTACTGCGTAGTAATTTTTATCTGCTGAGGGCTGTTTCTGAAGATAGATCATCATCCACAAAAGTTTTTCTACCATTACCGGATCGTGCTTACAATAAGTTCGCAGCGAAGCCATAACATTATACATCAACTCCTTAAAAGTTACAACCGCCATTCTTAGTATTGCGCTTTCATTATGGTTAATAATTCCATTGTCATTTTTCTGCATACGCAATGCAAACAAAGCGGTTAAATAATCTATTGCGTTTACAGCAGTTCCGGGATCATTTATTCCGGGCGACATTGCCTTAACGGCTATTTCGGTTATTTGTTTAAACGCCAAAATATAATTATCCGTAACCAATTCGCCACGCGCAAAACTTATGTTCGATATAATTGAATCGACCACTTTTTCGTCCAATTCTTTTTCAGACTTCAGAAAAATGGAATTCTTCAGCACAAAAAGTCCTTTTGGTATTGTAAAGTAAATCCTAGTTCCTTCCGCCTCGCAAATTTTAATTATATTCTTAATGGACAAATTTTGAAAATAGCCGCTTCTTCCGAGTTTATATCCGTACCAGTTTTCAGTATCGGGAAAACTTTTTGTTTTTCCATTTTCAGATTCAATCAAGCTTTGCAGCCTTTTTTCGGCATATTCAAAAATGGTATCCAAGATATTGTTTATCTGAATGCTTTGTGAAATATTATGGACAAAATAGATAAAGGCAACCAAGCAGAAAATGGTAAAAACAATTCCCAAAAGCACCGAAAATCCTGGAAGGGTGTATTTATCCTCACTTGATTCAATGGAAAAAAGAATAAAAATATTATAAAGAATCGTCGATAGATAAATACCCAATATTATTTGGTGGCGCCTATCGCTAATCAAGCCCGGAAGCAACCGCGGCGAATAATTATTGGAAGCTTGGCTGAGCAATAACATTACCATAGAAAAGCTGAAAACCATTAAAGAAATAAGTCCTCCCAAACACGCGCTCAAAACCGTAAGGGCAGTATCGCCATCTTCAACCATCAGCAATGGAAATACATCCATTATATCTCTGGAAATACCCTGTTGCTCCAGATAAATCATTAAAAGGGCAACAAAAAAACCGGAAACTGATAATAGTGTGGGATAAAAAGCAATTTTACTTTCAATGGTGTTGAAGAAACTAAAAATGCGGTAGAAAAGGTTTTTCATAATTGGGAGTTAGTGCTTTTTAAAAGTACTTAAACCCTCCGTCAAAATTCTTAAAAAGGAATTAAATCTTTCGCGATTTTCTGTCCGCTGATGTCAAAACGTCACGGAAAAAACCCTATGTTCCGTCAAAATGTCCGTAAAGTTGTGTTGGAATTATTATTGCCATTACATTGACAAATAAGTAAGAATTTAAAACAATATATCGATATGAAAACAGTTAACAAAAACAGCGTTTGGCTGCCGGGACTTCTGGATAATTTATTTTTTGACAACAAGCTTGATGTGTTCAACAATAATTATGAAACATTTAGCATTCCGTCAGTAAATATTATTGAAAATTTGCCGAATTTTGTAATTGAATTGGCGGCGCCGGGATTGCAAAAACAAGATTTTACCATTGAAGTTGAGGAAGATACCTTAAAAATTGCTTCAAAAAAGGTAGAGGAAAAGAAGGAAGAAAATAACGATTCCCGCTACAGAAGAAGAGAGTTTAATTACAAAAGTTTTGAACGTTCTTTCAAACTTCCCGAAAACATTAAAGTTGAAGATATTCAGGCCAATTACGAAAATGGAATCCTTAGGGTTTCACTTCCTAAAATGGAAGAAAAGAAAGCATTGAAGAAAATGGTTGAGATTTCATAATTGAAATTTAATTTGGTTAGTTAGTTGAAAATGACCGCGTGCTACTCAATCGGTGCGCGGTTTTTTCATGGTGCTAACTCGGTCCCCTTCTCCTTCTTCCAGTTGTTTTATTTTGTTCCCTTTTTAAATTTCGCTCCTCCTGCCTTTTCTTTTCAGGTTTTATTGTTTCTACTGCTTTTTGGCGGCCATCTTTTTGGTATGCCATCGGTAATCCGTCACTATCTTTCACAGATTCCCGCAGGGTTTTAAGCTCTTCAGCAGTAAGGTCACGCCACGCTCCTACTGGTAAATCTCCCAATTCCAAATTCATTAATCGTACCCGTTGCAAAGCCACTACTTCATAGCCCAAATATTCACACATTCTGCGTATTTGCCTATTTAAACCTTGAATCAACACTATCCGGAATTCAAATCTGCTTACCCTTTCAACTCTACACCGCTTCGTAACTGTATCCAAAATAGGAATTCCAGAACCCATCCGTTTCACAAATTCATCTGTAACGTGCCTATCCACTTTAACAATGTATTCCTTTTCGTGCTTATTTCCAGCACGCAAAATCTTGTTGACTATATCACCCTCATTTGTCAATAAAAGCAAGCCTTCGCTGGGTTTGTCCAATCTTCCCACCGGGAATATTCGTTCGGGATGTTTTACAAAATCTATTACATTATCGTCAAAACGTGTATCGGTAGTGCAGGTTATGCCCACCGGTTTATTGAGCATAATGAAAACCTCCGCGGTATTTTCAGTAATAAGTTTTCCATCCACGCGCACTTCATCTCCGGGCATCACTCTATCGCCAAGACCGCTTTTTTCACCATTAACGGTTACGCGCCCTTTTTCAATTAAAGAATCGGCCTCGCGGCGGGAACAGTAGCCGCTATCGCTAATAGCCTTATTCAATCGTAGGGAATCTGGGTGATGCATTCTTTTTTTTTTGGTAAAGATAACATTATTGAAGCGCAAAAGAAAAAGGTTAAAATTGAATTAATTGCCCTTTCAAAATTTCTGAAAAATTGTAGTTTGAACCAAAAATTAAAAATGGCAATACTCGGCTCAATCATAAAAGCGGCGATAGATCTTCGCGGAGCAATAGTTTCTGAAAAATCTCCAGTTGAATCCCAAAAGGAAGTCTTAATAAACCTGCTTGAAAAAGCAAAAAACACAGCCTTCGGAAAATATTACGGGTTCTCTAAAATTTTGGATTCAGAAAATGTTGCGCAATCCTTTTCTGAAACCGTTCCCTATTTCGATTACCACCAAATGGAAGCCGAATGGTGGTGCAAAACAAAGGAAGGGCTGGAAGACATATGCTGGCCCGGCAAGCCTACTTATTTTGCGCGCAGTAGTGGCACCACGGGAAAGACCTCAAAAAGAATACCTGTTACCGATGAAATGATTGAAGCCATTCGCACCACGGGAATAAAACAAATTGGAGCCCTGAAGAATTTTGACATCCCTTCAGAATTTTATGACAAGGAAATAATGATGTTGGGAAGTTCCACAAATCTTGAAAAACAAGACCAATTTTTGGAAGGGGAAATAAGCGGAATCAGCGCGAGCAATATTCCTTTTTGGTTTCGGGGCTATTACAAACCGGGAGAGGAAATTGCCCAAATTGATGATTGGGACCAAAAGGTTGAAAACATCGCAAAGAATGCCCGCAATTGGGATATTGGCGCGCTTAGCGGCATACCATCGTGGATGGAATTGATGATGAAAAAAGTAATTGAATACCATAATGCAAAAAACATACACGAAATCTGGCCCAACTTGCAAGTCTATACGAGTGGGGGGGTCGCGTTTCAGCCCTATGAAAAAAGTTTCAACCAACTGTTGGCGCGCCCTATCATTATTATTGACACCTATTTGGCTTCCGAAGGATTTTTGGCATTTCAAAATAGACCCGGTACCACTTCAATGAAATTGGTGACCGATAATGGAATTTATTTTGAATTTGTTCCCTTTAAGCCCGAATATATTAACGAGGACGGCTCACTTTCTCAGGATGCCCCTGCCCTAACCCTTGCAGAAGTTGAAGTTGAAACAGATTATGTATTGCTAATAACTACCGTCTCCGGAGCCTGGCGGTATTTAATTGGCGACACTATTGCATTTACGAACGTTGAAAAAGCTGAAATAAAAATCACGGGGCGTACGAAATTCTTTTTGAACGTGGTAGGCTCGCAGCTTTCAGTGAACAAAATGGAGGTCGCTTTGCGCGAAATGGAAGAAAAATTTGATATTAAAATTCCGGAATTTACAATTGCTGCGATTCAGATTGACGGGGAATATTTCCATCATTGGTATTTGGGAACCGAAACCGATATAAGTTCCGAAGAGATAGCCAATGCCTTAGACGAATCATTAAAGGAAGCCAACAGAAATTACGACCGTACCCGCTCCAAATTGCTGAAAGGTGTGAAGGTAACAACGATAAATCCGAATATTTTTTACGAATGGAGCGCCCATAACAAAAAGAAAGGCGGACAGGTTAAAATGGAAAAAGTGATGAATGCGGATAAATTTGCAGAATGGGAAGCTTTTGTAAAAAGTCAAATTTAGTAGTGAGTAGTGAGTAGTGAGTAGTGAAAATTCACAAATCCCAAATTCCAAATAATTCCTTCTTAGCGGAAGCGAAGGACCGTTAAGAGTCATTTCAACAATTCAACCATAAACACCTCAACACATAAACTAATCTTCCTCCCCTACAATTTCGGGCTCTTCTTTCACCTTATTTTCATTAATAAGTTCCATTACCTCTTCTGGAGAAATGTACAGCTCTCGAATGCGTTGCTTATAAATTTCTGAAATGTTGGCATTTTCCAGTATAAAATTCTTGGTCTTCAAAATATAATCTCCCATTCCGTGGGCAATGGCATAGGTATCTGCGGCACGTTCCACTTCTTTTATATGAAGGGGTGAAAACAAATATTTCAACCCAAATATAATCATCCCAACATTGGTGCGGTCCCTGTAGTCCATTATATGCCCCAATTCATGGCCAATCCAACCTACTTTCACATCTGATGGAATATCGTCCATTGTAAATTTTTCACCTTCAATCTGAATTTTTCGGCTTATTAAAATTATATACTCCCTTTTTTCCTTCGACTTAAAAAAGCTGGTGAACCTTGGCTGGGCCTGCATGGTCGATTTTTTAATGTTGTCCTTGAATTTAAATTCAATGGAAGTATCGTATAATTCGGGGTAAAAGGAAAGTGCTTCGAGGGCTTCTTTTTTAATACTTTGGGGAATTATTTTATTTTCTAAATTGATAGTTTGGGCTGTTATCATATAACAGGCAAAATACAAAATAGGGAATGTAAGGTACGTTAAAGGCATTGTAAAATTGAGTTTAGGAAATAGTGAAAAGCGAATAGGGACTAGGGATTATTCCTTTTTTTTGATCATTATTTATTGATCATTGCTAATTGTACTAGACTTCTTCCAACTGTTTCTGAAACGTTTTAATTTTATCCCGAAGCTTTGCCGCCATCATAAAATCGAGATCCTTTGCGGCTTTTTCCATGGCTTTGCGGGTATCGCGGATTTTCTTTTCTATCTGTGCTTTTGTTAAATATTCAACTTCCGATTCTGCGGCCAATGTTTCGGCAGTTTCAAAAGTATAGGCTTGTTGTTTAGATTTTGTCAACGAATTTTCAAACGACTTTTTAATCGCCGTTGGTGTAATGCCGTGCTTTTGATTGTATTCAATCTGCTTTTGGCGTCTATACTCCGTGCCGTCGATGGTTTCCTGCATACTTCTCGTTATTTTATCGGCATACATAATGGCTTTTCCGTTTAGGTTTCTCGCGGCGCGGCCTACCGTTTGGGTAAGCGAGCGGTTGCTTCTCAAAAACCCCTCCTTGTCGGCATCCAAAATGGCAACCAGTGAAACCTCCGGTAAATCCAGCCCTTCCCGCAACAGGTTTACACCTACCAAAACATCAAAAAGTCCAAGGCGTAAATCCTGCATAATTTCTACCCTTTCCAGGGTATCTACATCACTATGAATATAGCGCGTTCTTATCTGTACGCGGGTTAAATATTTTGTAAGCTCCTCCGCCATCCGTTTGGTTAAGGTCGTTACCAAAATGCGTTCGTCCTTTTCAATTCTCAATTGGATTTCCTCCAATAAATCATCAATTTGGTTTAGGCTTGGGCGCACTTCAATCGGTGGGTCGAGCAAACCTGTGGGACGGATAATCTGTTCCACATACACGCCACCGCTCTTTTCCAATTCGTAATCCGCGGGTGTGGCGCTTACGTAGATTACTTGATTTTGCAGTGCTTCAAATTCCTCAAATTTCAACGGACGGTTGTCCATTGCGGCTGGTAATCTGAATCCGTATTCCACAAGGTTTTCCTTTCGGGAACGGTCGCCGCCATACATAGCGCCCACCTGCGGAATGGAAACGTGGCTTTCATCCACAATCATTAAATAATCCTTCGGAAAATAATCCAACAAACAGAAAGGTCGCGTACCCGGTAAACGGCGATCAAGGTAGCGGGAATAATTCTCAATACCACTGCAATAACCGAGTTCGCGAATCATTTCGAGGTCAAAGTTGGTGCGCTCATCCAGTCGTTTTGCTTCCAAATGTTTTCCTATTTCACCGAAATATTCTACCTGATTTACAAGGTCATCCTGTATTTCGCGAATGGCCCCCTGCAAAACATCGGGCGAGGTCACGAACATATTTGCGGGGTATATATTCAGTCGGTCGTATTTTGCTTTTATATTGTTGTTTAATGGGTCGAACACTTCAATTTCCTCAATTTCATCACCGAAGAAATGGATTCGGAAAGCATCATCAGCATACCCTGGAAAAACATCCACCGTATCTCCTTTTATTCTGAAACGGCCGTGGTTGAATTCCACTTCGGTACGGCTATAGAGGCTTTGTACCAATCGGTGCAGCAATTTGGTGCGGGAAATGGTCTGTCCCTTTTGCAACGTAATAACGTTTTTCTGAAATTCCACCGGGTTTCCGATACCGTATAAACACGAAACCGAGGAAACCACCAGCACATCCCTCCTGCCCGAAAGCAGGGACGAGGTGGTGCTCAATCGCATTTTTTCAATCTCCTCATTTATGGAAAGATCCTTTTCTATATAGGTGCCGCTGCTGGGTATAAACGCCTCGGGCTGGTAATAATCGTAATAGGACACAAAATATTCCACCGCATTTTCGGGGAATAGGTTTTTAAATTCTGTGTACAATTGGGCAGCGAGGGTTTTGTTATGCGCCAAAACGAGGGTTGGCTTTTGCACTTGTTGCACCACATTTGCCACGGTAAAGGTTTTTCCGGAGCCGGTAACTCCCAATAGGGTCTGGTATTTTTCGTCAGTGTTTAGGCCGCTTACCAAGGCTTTTATGGCTTGCGGCTGGTCGCCGGTGGGCTGGAATTCTGAGGCTATTTTAAAATTCATTTTTTCTTTTTCATTGCACCACAAAAGTACTGAAAAATAGTCGAAGGACTGTGCGTGACATTACAGCTACAGGATTAAAAAGGATGTTTATCAACAAAGCAATACTATTAAATTGAACGATATTATTAAGACAATTATAATATAAAAATGATTTATTGATTAAATTATAAAAAGAGGTTTTTATTTGTTTTCGGCATTCCAGACCAGAGAAATCATCTTATAGAAATCTCCTTGGTTGAATCTGTAATCATTTTCAGTATCAACTCTGTGAATTAATACCACATCTGAAGCAGGATATATACCCAGCATATGAATTCCTACTCCTGTGTGATAAAATGATTTTGATTTCCTTGATTCGGTTTTCATCAAGACATTCCATAGCATTCCATAGGCTATTCCATAATTTTTGTTGTAAACAGAATGCGGTTTTGTTGATAGTTCAATCCACTCCTTGGGAATAATTTGTTGACCATTCCAAGTGCCTTTGTTTAAATAGAGTTGACCGTATAAAGCCAAATCTCTTGCTGACAGCCTAAAGTGATATGCTGGATATTTTGATATGGTTTTGTCATACTGGTAGAAACCATCGGTTTGCGGAATACTGTCGTTTTCATTTTTAGCATATATCGAAACATATTCATTTGCATATTGCATTCCCAGTGGTTTTGCTATATGTTCATAGAACAAATCATAAATACTTTTGCCAGTAGCGTTTTCTAAAATGAACCCTAAAACATTGAAATCCCAGTTATTATAAAAGTACACTTCATTTGGTTGATGCGTTTCTCGCTCGGGTAGTTGGTCAAGCATTGCTTGATTTGTAGCAGCAGACGAATGATAAATTCCTGATCTCGATTTCAGCAAGTGGGCAATTGTAGCTGTTTTTTCATTCTCGGATAATGAAGGCGCAATATCGTCTATTTTTAATTGCTTTAAAGTAGCTGTCGTATCAATGGTGCCATTAGAAACATAAATTCCATATAGAGAATTAAGAAGTGCCTTTCTAATGGAATGAACAGTATGTTTTTTTTCAGTGTTTCCGTATTCATACACAACTTTGCCGTCTTTTAAAATCAGCAAAGAAGAAGAACCTGTTTTATCCAAAAATAAGCCAAGAGAATCAAGTTTTTCAGATGAGAAATTTTGGGATTCTGGCTTTACGTGTTCAAATTTAAATGTGTTCTGGGCTATGGATTTGTGTAGTGTAAATAAGGTTGTTAAAATTATTGTTTTTAAGAGCAATGGTAAAATTTTATTCAAATACATTAATAGTTTTTTTTTTAAAGACGAACAAGATGTTCAACTGTTACAAAATTATGCCCAACGGCTCCAGCTTTGAGTAGTTGGGTGGTTTAAAGGTTAACTTTGCAAGTACATTGTTGTGTGCAGCTTTTTATTTCAGTCGTTTTTTAATATCAATTCTCTGATGTAAAATTCTAACGATTTCCACAATTTCATTTTCCATTTTTCTGTAAAAAATCAGATGCGATTTGATTTGCGTTACTCGATAGTTTTTTCGAGTTTGTTCAACCGATTTTCCAAGCAGGTAGTTGTTCGCTATAAATTCAATCTACCGATTATCAAGTCGTAATATCTGTCGGCTTGTTCTTTAGACCATTTATGAAAAGTATAAACCCAAATATCATTTAAATCATCAATCGCTTGTTTACTTATTTGGTAATGGTTTTTACTCATACGTGTTTGCGATGTAATTCAGTCAGGTTTTGTTTTGGATCAAAATTTTCAATAAAACCACTATTCTCTCCAACTTCGAGAGCTTTAATTAGTTCTCTTTCTTTTTTTTCTTCTCGTTCCAACAAACGTAATGCAGAACGAATAACTTCGCTCACCGAACCATATCTACCAGATTTTACTTCTTCTCTGATAAAATCCTCAAAATGATTTCCCAGTGATATTGATGTGTTTTTTCCCATTTTGACTATAATTTTATTCAAATATACCAAAGCTTGGTAACTTAGCCAAATTGCATACAACGGCTGGGTATATGAAAAGTAGCGGCTTAAAATGCAGAAACTTTCAATTAAAGACTGAATTACATAAAAAGGACAAAACTTCGATTTAACCCGCTATTTTTTTATACCGTGTTGTAGCCAGTTATTTTATCTGTATTCTGGATTTTCAAATTTCCAACGTTTCCCATTATCCCATTCTTTTCGAGAGTTACCATAATTAGGATAGCCACCATTTTCCTTAAGCATCATTGCTAAATGAAGCAAGTTATAAGTCATAAAAGTGGTATTTCTATTTGTAAAGTCACTTTCGAAACCAACGGGCTTATCCAATTTTTCTCCTTTCCATTCTTTATCGCCATAACTTGGTCCAGGACCAACTTTTCCAATCCATCCGCAATCTGCTTGTGGTGGTATTGAATATCCTACGTGTTGAAGAGAATATAATATTCCCATTGCACAATGTTTTATGCCATCTTCGTTACCGGTTATTATGCAACCACCCACTTTACCATAAAAAATATATTGACCTTTATCATTTGTTAAACTGCTCAAAGCATAAAGTCTTTCGATTAATTTTTGAGCTTCAGATGATTTTTCGCCAAGCCAAATTGGCGTTCCGATTATAAGAATATCAGCGTCCAAAACTCTCTTTGTTAATTCAGGCCATTCATCTATATCCCATCCATATTCAGTCATATCAGGATACACGCCACTTGCTACTTGATGGTCGATTAATCTAATCTCATCAATTTTGACTTTTTCTTTAGTCATAATGGCTTTAGAAACTTCCATCAAAGTCTTGGTATGGCTTTTTTGCGGTGATTTTTTAAGAGTACAATTTATGTACATCACTTTTAAATCTCGGAAATTCTTTTTTTCCATAATTACGTTTTTTAATTGGCCACAACAACGTTTACGGCTATGGGCAGTTGGGGAGTTTTTGCCCTAACTTTTCGGTTTAGCACTGACCTTTGATTTATTCAATTATTTTCGGTTAAGCAATTAAACCCCAATTGCTTATAGCCGATGTTAGCAAGCGTTATTTCTTTTCATCTATTGCCCAATCCTTTACTAATTCAGGTAGTCTTGTTATGACTTCTTTTCCAAAAATCACTTCTGTTACCAATCCCATATGTATAGAGTCAATAAGTCGGCAAAGATATGAGCGACCTTTTGTCCACCAAGTAAAATGATCATCGACAAATAAATAATGATTTACTTCAATTCCAGTATTTTCTTTTGCTTCCCAAAGTTCCCAACCATCTAATTGTGTTTCATAAACACCATCTGCAACTCTACTACCAAAGGTCGTAGTGTAATAATATTCTTTGATTTCCCAAATTGCTTGTGGGTCAATCACAGAAGGAAACGCTCCGTCAACTCTTCTCGACAGAGTTCTAATCGGAAACCCATCTTTTGTGATTGCGGTAAGTTCTTTTGGGTCATAATCACAATCCAAATCGCCTTTGTTCTTTTCGATTATCATATTTACCAATCCGGTTAGATATGAATAATCTTTTTTCTCATTTTTCTGTTTGTTAGTAGGTAGGGGACATTTAGGTTTGTTCGCTTTGTGCATATCATAAAAGAGTTTTTTTGCTTGCTCTTTGTTCATAAGATTTGGCTCAACTTCATTAGTGAGGGTATTTCCTCTATATTCCATATAATCCACTACCAATTGGCCAAAATCGGTAAATTTATCACCCTTAATAAGTTTTTCTGTGGAAAGCCCTTCGTCTTTAAAAACAAACTTAATTTGATTGAGTGTTGGTATAATAAAACCACCTTCAGGATTTATCTTTGTTTTTCTAATTGTATAACCTAACCTTTGATTTAACAATTTTATGTTTGCCCAAAACTCTAAATCGAGGTTTTCAAATTTATTATTTGCTTTCATTAATATTTTTTTCAAATTCAATTACAAATTCGGTAAGAGTTGCACCCATTGCTTGAACAACTGCTTTTAACTCAACCAAATCCAACCGTCTTTCGCCTGTTTCTATTTTACTTACAAAAGATTGTGGAACATTCAAGATTTCTGCTAAATCTGTTTGTTTTAAACCAGCTCCAATACGAAGACTGTACAAAGTCTTTGTAAGTGCTAATTGTTGTTTCTTGATTATTTTTTTATCCACGACACGAAATTATATCCTATTTTCGGATATCCCATATTAGGATAATAGCACAAGAAATATTACATTTACAAAAATTCTAAAATATGCAGTTATCTCTCGACAGTAAATTTGCAACATATACTCCACCAAAAAGTCAATTGTTGAAGTGGGTTGGCAACAAACAAAGGTTTGCGGCTGAAATAGCACGATTTTTTCCGACTGACTTTAAAACATTTTATGAACCTTTTCTTGGAAGTGGTGCGGTAATGGCAACGATTGCTCCAAGTTTGGGTATTGGTTCTGACGCTTTTTTGCCTTTAATTGAAATTTGGCAAAAGTTAAAAACAGACCCAAATGGTTTGGTCGATTGGTATGCCGAAAATAGAAATAAATTAGAAAGTGAAGATAAGGTTGCTGTTTACGAAAATGTGAAAGCATCTTTTAATGCAAATCATAATGGTAAAGACTTTTTGTTTTTGACGAGAACTTGCTATGGTGGAATTGTTCGTTTTAGAAAAAGTGATGGTTATATGAGTACACCTTGTGGACCTCACACACCAATTTCTATTGAAAGTTTTGCGAAAAGAGTTAAGAATTGGCACGGTAGAATGAAGTATGTTAATTTTGTACACGCAGATTATAAAGAAATTTTTGCTATTGCTCAAGAAGGTGATTTAATTTATTGTGACCCACCATATAGTCATAGTCAAGGTATTCTTTACGGTGCTCAATCCTTTAGTTTGAAGGATTTGTTTGTTGAAATTACAAAAGCCAAAGAGAGAGGTGTTCGTGTGGCGTTAAGTATTGATGGTAGTAAAAAATCTGGTAATTATCTTTGTGATTTACCAATTCCACAGGATGTTTTCGAGGAAGAAATTTTCGTTAGTGTCGGACGTTCAATGTTAAGAAGATTTCAAATGGAAGGTCAGACTTTAGAAGCTGAATTAGTTTCGGATAGACTGCTGTTGAATTATTGCGTTTAATGCTTGCCAACGTCTCGGCTATGAGTAGTTGCGTGCTTTAGCACTTATCTTCGCAAGTACACACCAAGTTGGAAATTCCTGCGGAATTTCCAAAGTAGGTGAGAACAAGCAATTACTTATAGCCAATGTTATAGGCAGTTTTTACTTTACGACTACTTTCTTTTGAACATATCCTTTGTCAGTAAATACTTCTACAAAATAGCATCCAGATTCAAAAGTCGATATGTCAATAATGTTTATATATTTACTTTCATAAACTTTTTGTCCGTTAATATTAAATATTCTTATCGATGATCCATTAACATCATTTGGTAACCTAAAATTTAGAAAATGCTTTGTGGGGTTTGGAAAAACAACAATATTAGGCTCTAATATATTGTTTTCAATACCAAGAACCTGATTATTCAATCTAATAAGTGCAATATCCTTATTTGATGTATTTACTTCATTGGTTATTCCAATCCCGACTATCTTTCCGTCATTTTGAAGCTTTACTTCATATCCTGTATTTGTCTCTGAATTAAATAAATCACTTATTACAATTCCATTATTGCCAAAACTAGTATCTAATTCTCCGCTTGTGTCAAATTTCATACAAGTCAAATAGGACTGAAAAGAAGGCATTGCTTCTGCTGAGTAACCCATGGTAATGATTTTATTATCTGGTTGTATGATAGTAGAATTAATTAAGCTATTGCCATTGGTTGCCTCATCGGTTATTACAATCCCATTTAATCCGAATGAATCGTCCAGAAGACCATTTGTGTTATATCTAACAAGAAGGGAATGGGATTCAAAAAATCCACCACCTATCGAATTCTCAGCCTGACCTACAGCTACAATTTTTCCGTCTGTTTGAATATCAATGTCTGTGAAAGCACCATAGCCTGGTTCATCACCCACACTCGTAATTTTAATTCCATTATCTCCAAAAGTTGGATCTAGACTACCATCTATTAAAAACCTCGCGATAACGGCTTTCCTTTGGGATGCCTGAGTATAGGTGGTGCCTGCTAAAACCATTTTCCCATCATCTTGAATTTTCAATGCGGCATTCAAGTCGAACCGTTCTGGAGAAATATCTGTAATGACTGTTCCATTATTTCCAAAAGAAGAATCAATAACTCCATTTGAATTATATCGGGAAATACTAAAATATACATTGAAGCCGTCAGAAAACCCTCCTGCAATTATAAATTTTCCATTATTCAAAATTTCAAATTCACCTCCCGAAGTTATGTATGATATTCCATTATCTCCAAATGTATTATCTAGTGAGCCATTTTCATTAAAGCGAAAAAGTGTTGGAGTATTATTGGCACTGCCGAATGCGACAATCTTACCATCATTTTGTATTTCTATTTCAGATATTGAACACCCGTCATTTCCAATAGTTAGAGTTACAATTCCATTAATGCCAAAACTTGTGTCAAGTTCTCCATTAGTAAGATGCTTAGTTAAAAAAATGTGTCTATTAACCGTTGAATTATTAATTAGATTGTAAAATCCCCCTGTAATAATCTTACCGTCATTTAAAATAGCCAAAGACCTTCCAATATCGCTTTTATCTCCAATTGAAAATACAAGTTTTCCATCTGTTCCAAAATCAGTATCAAAACTTCCATCTTGGCTATTTGCACTACCAAATAGCAAAATATAAAAGACTAATATTAGAGATTTAATATATTTCATTTGTCAAATTGCCTATAACGTTTAGTATAACCGCAGTTACGGATAAATACACGAGGTTTTTCAGTTAAGCACGGAAGTTAGCAATTACGAGTGGATTCGGACGTAGTCGAATCCGCCGTAATTGCGGTTATACATTGTTGTACACCGTTTTTATTCACGTTTTTCAAGTTCCGTTTCTAATTCAATTCTGTCTTTTTTAATCATTCTTCTACCTTTATTATACTTGGCATTCTTTTCGTCTTCGATTAGTTCTTCGATAAGAAATTCAAGTTCTGAATTTGTCAATTCCTTTGGTGTTTTTGTATAAATACTTTCGTCACTTTCTGATTTTTCCAGTTGAGAATTTTCTAATTCATTAATTCTTTCAGTCGGTTTTTCAGTTTCTACTTCGGTCAATTCATAACCAGATTTTGGTAATTCTGTTTTTCCGATAATTTGCAGATAATCATTTAAAATCTGTTTTTCCACAAAGATTTTTCCTCCGCCAAATTTGTGTCGGTCAGACATATTTTTTTTAACTCCAGAAATCCAGTATTCATTTCCAGATTCAATTTCATAATAGTTTCCGCCTGAAATTCCAGTTCCATTTAAACTTTGAAATCCTCTACCATCAAAATAAACTGTTTTTCCGCTTTTAGAGAATGAAACGAGTCCAATCCAAGCAGTTCCGTTATCCGAAAATCCGCTCTTTAATTCTATGTATTTTAATTCTGTTCTCAATGTTTTTCTTAAATGCTTGCCAACGTCTCGGCTATGAGCAGTGCGCCAAAAAAGGAATGGTTTTCGGGTTTGCTACAAGCCAAAATTTTTGTTCTTTTAAATTTCATTTCGCCAAATAGTTTTGGCGACCCCGTAAATATACAATTGCTTTTGGATTTTTGCCCAAACCCAGCATTGCTTATAGCCATTGTTGTGGGATGTGTTTTTTTTAATCAGCTTCCGCCTAGCTTGCGTTCCCTTTTTTCTCTTTCGATTACTTCGCGGAAAGAAAATTGCGATGGAGGATAATGGTCAGATTTTGAAAATAAGTTTTGGTTCCGCCGCTGCTTGTGTTTTTTCCTTAAAATCTCTCTTAAAAATTCCGATTTGCTCCGCTGTGATTGGAAGATCTTTGTTTATCCGCAACACTTTTTCCGCCCAGTTCCGCTTTGATTTGCACCTTTTTTACATAGCCCACAACATGCGCATAAACGCAATAGTTGCTTTTATTTATTTTATATCGTTGCTAGTTTACCGACTCAACACCTTATTGAATGGTGTTTAAATTGCCATTTTTGTCAAAGATTTCAATATGCGGTTCTCCATCTTTGTCCAGATAAATTTGCAATCTGGGTTTATTGTCTTTATCCATCAAATACAATCCTACTTTTTCAGAAAAAGTTCTTCCTATAAAAAGCCGCTGCGGCGCTAGGTTTTGAGGATCGTTGTAAAATTCCTGTAGCTTTTTTTCACGCAGCAGTGAGTCTCCTATTTTATTGATTTCCTGAAGTTCAGCAATAATTACATTCGATTGTTTTTCAGATCGTTCCTGAAGCACCAGCCCATATTGCTTTTTCCAAGCGCCATCCTCCAAATATTCATCTTTACGTAGGGCCATTATCTGGTCGTTCTTGCGTTGGTCAAAAGTTAGAAGTTGGTAACTGTCCGTACTGTCTATGCCATACACCAAACCGCCCACCTCATCACCTTCTTCGTTAAAAAATAAAAGGCCAGCAACATTTCGTTCCGTTTCTTCCGGGTTAATGGGTTTGCCATTTATGGTTGCCGCAGCCTGCCTTTCAGGATTGCTCAGCACTATATATTTATTTCCGTCCTTACCTACTATGTTCAACCTTTCGGTTGTAATTTCCTGTAAAATTTCATTGGCCTCAGGCTTGTTTTCATTTAAGTGTGAAAATAAAAGAAAAATAATAATAATGAGTAAAAGGATAAAATTGGCGACGGGTAAATTTTTCATTGGTTTAGGGTTTGAATTGGAAAAATGACGAACTCTTTCAAAAGCAGGCAGATACTATCATTTTCATCCACAATTCTTTTTTAGTTTTTTAAAATCTTCATCCACTTTAAAATGATCATTTTTTTCAACTCCCAATTCACATGCTTTTTTAAAATCCTTACAGGCCTGTTCGGTGTTTTCAAGTTTTAGATTTATTCCCGCACGGTTTAAAAAGCCGATGTCGTAACTGTTATTTATTTCGAGTGCAATATTTATATCGCTCAGTGCTTTTTGAAAATCGTTAATGTCCTGATAAAGGTTTGCCCTATTGCTATAAACAATATGCAGGTTGGGTTGATCGGGGTATTCCACGATGATTTTTTCATAATCTGCCAGCGCTTCCTCAAATAATTTCAACTTGGTTTTAATGTTGATCAAATTTGCTAGCGATTTAAAATCGTTGGGATTAATTTTTAATTGTGACTCCATGTCGGTTTTTGCTTCACTATAATTTTCAAGCCGAATGTTTGCATACCCTCTATCAAAATAAATATCATCGAAGGAAGGATTTTTATTTATAATGGTGGAATAGTCCTTAATGGCATTTTTAAAATCCTGCTTTTCCAAAAATGTATTGGCCCGTGAATACACGACCCCGAGATTTTCAGGATTTAGATCGAGGGATTTAGAATAATCCCTGATCGCTAAATCATATTTCTTTCGCATTCGGAAAATGTTCCCGCGATTGGAATAAGCATTTGAAAAATTAGGATTTGTCATTATGGCCTGGGTAAAATAATCGAAGGCTTTATCAAATTTTCCACTTTTAGCAAACTCAATTCCTTTGTTGTTCAGTTCAACTTCCTTTTGAGAAAATGCATTACTGCAAATTAGAAGTATGAAAAAAGTCAATTTTAGATGATTCATTGGTTTCTGGCTAGTTGTTGAACTCCAAATATAAGCTAAAAACGCATGAAGATGTACAGAACACTAACACTCTGCAAGTTAATTTTCTTTCCGTAGAAGAATGACGCGAATTTTTCGTTTAATATTGTCGTATTTTCAAATGAATCCGCCCACTCAAGCTTCTGGATCTCTTCTGAAAACTTCAACTAAATTGAATATTAAAATACAGAAAAACACCCAAATAAGTCCAGCTATATAACCGCCAGCAATATCTGAAGGAAAATGGACGCCCAAATAAATTCGGCTAATGCCAATGCTGAGAATGGTTATCAGCAACAAAATAATAATACCGTACTTTAAGAAATTGTTCATCTTAAATCTATAAAATATATAGATTAAAAACCCATAAAATGCCATCGCACTCATCGCGTGACCACTGGGATAGCTTAAGGTTTCTACGGAAACCATATGTTCAATACCGGGCCTGGCCCTATCAACAAACCGCTTAAGCATAGTGTTAGAAATGGAAGCGAGCAGCAATACCAGAACCGTTTGCGCCATATAGCGCCAATTCTTGAAAAATACCAAGGATATTACGAAGGCGAGTATGAGTACAACCAGATAGCCATAAATATCGCCCACATTTGTCATAAAAAGAAAATAGTGAGTTAGCGCCGAACTTCTTTGGCCAATCACTAATTCGGTAATATGCAGGTCGTAATTTACCAAAACATCATCCTTTAGGGTATCGGTGAGTTCAATAAAAAGGTTTAATCCGCCAACCACTACAATAAATGCCAACAGAACAATAATAATATACGGCAATTTGGGATTGTCTTTATGGAATATGCGCCATAGGAAATCCCGAAAGTTTTTTATTAATTTGAAAAGGGTTTGTCTCATAATAATAGGTAAAAAATAAAGATACTCATTTTGAAAATTAAGGTTGTGTCGCTATACTTCTAATTCTATTATAGCTCTAAAAAAGACAGCGAAATGGATTTCTTTTGAGGTCTTTTATTTTTATAATTCACATTGAATTTGCTCCAGCCGTTGTTAATGTACGGTCATTGAGGCAATTGCTTTAAAAACCCAAAAGATAAAATGGAAGCTAATGTTCTTAAAATAGTTTTACTATATTTCCCGCTTAAATACTGTTCATGAAAAATCTTTTATTTGCCCTACTATTAGCGACCGTTACTACTTCCTACGCTACGGATATCTTTAATTTTAAATTGAATGAAAACCAGAAATTTGAAAGTTCCTGCTCCGTAAGTTTTCCCGATGATGCCACGCTGCACGTTGTTGTAGTAAAAAACACCGAAACAAAAAAATATGATGTGCTGCCCTTTTTTATGAATAACGAGGGAAATATTAAAGAAATGGGCACGGCATCTTTTGAAGATAAGCCAGATCTGCTTTCATCGCACAAAGTAGGCAGTACAGTAAGCGTATTGATGTATTCCAGAAGAAATTTGACCGTCACCGATTTCAGTTTGAACAACACTATGGTTATCACAGAAAGCCTGGAACTACGCAAACGCCCGGATAATATAATTACCCAACCAAATCAATCTATAGTCGTTGTACCTGGATTGAACGGGAAGGAATTGGAATTTATACTTGTAGGAAATTCCCAGAGCATAAAGCAAAAGACTACGGAAGTACCGAAGGAATACCAAAGAAGTATAAAGAATATTTTTGCCACCAACCCAGATATTATAAATACGGATGAATTTGTCCAAAACGGTTCCATTGGGAATAACCAAGTCTATTATGAAAATGGCAATTTCATTATGATAACCGATGAAAATAAGGACGAGCAAATCGAAGCTTTTATCGTAAACCCCGAAAACGATGGATCTTTAACGCGCAAAGTTTTTACAACTACGGCCCAATTGGATAAAATTAAGGATGGTAATAGTTATTTAATGGATGGTAAAATTTTTGGAATGTATTTAGGAAAGAAAGATTTTGGCATAAGTGTCTTTGATATTGAGACAGGTGAGGAATCAAAAAAATTCCTTTTGAGCGAGGATATTTCACAAATAGAAAGCGCCAGAAAAACGGAAGAATATATGAAGAGCGCGACCAAGCAAAGAATGAGGCCGACAATTGCCGTAAATAAAACTAAGAACAACAACTATTCTGTAATTATAGATTATGTGGATGCCACAAATTACGTTTATCATAACTGGATGTGGATGCACCAAATGATGATGATGCAACAAATGATGATGCTGCAACAGCAGCAGCAAACTATGATAAGAGCTGGTGGATTTGGTCCCAATCCTACAGAATATGAAATTGATGAAATGTTTTATGAGGAACAAACGAATTCGCTGAACATTACATTAGACCAAGATCTTAACATGCTTCGCGATAAAAGCGACCCTACCAAATACCAATTTGTGGATAAGAAAAAGATTATGGACAACTTGAAGGAAAGCAAGGATTTTAAAAATATTTCCGCGGCATTTTTAGAGAATGAATACCACTATATGTATACTGATAAGCAAGAGGAAACAATATATATTCGCACAAAGGAAATTATTCGAAACTACTAAATAACATAAGCTTTCCCCACTAATTATTCTTATTTTTCGCCTCAATCCATTTGCCCATATATTTTGTGCTCTGCATGGAGTGATGCTGGAGAATTTGGCCAAGAAAGTTTTGCTTACGGTGTTTTTCGATATTTGTAGAAATTTTACGAACGTGTACTTTTAAATCTTCGGAAAATAGCTTTTTTTGAAAACGCTGTTTCACAATTTCAAAACCACTTTGCCGTGCTTCATTCCAAACTGTTTCTTCGGAATATAGTTTAACGGAAGCCTTTAAAAAATCTTCTTTTGAAGTAGTTATTTTTCCAGCAAAAGGAAGATTTGCGTACATTCCTTCCGCCCCCACTTCAGTGGTAACGGAGGGCAAACCAAATTGCATCGCATCCAAAAGTTTTCCTTTTAAACCCGCGCCAAAACGCAGTGGAGCCAATTGAACTCGATAATGTTTCATAACCGTTTCTACATTTTCCGCCCAACCTTTTATGATGAAACCTTCTTTTACATTATTTAACTGAAGTATTTTTTGTGGTGCATATGCTCCGTAAATATGAAGCTCCGCATTGGGAAGTTGATTTTTTATTTCGGGCCAAATTTCTTTCAACTGCAGCACCGAATCTACATTGGGAGCGTGCAACAGATTGCCGATGCCGAGAAAGTTATGTCGTTCTTCAAATGAAGGAATAGTTCTTTCTTCGGAAATAGTTTCCACCAAAAAAGGTAAATAATAAAGTATTTTCGATGAAATCTTAAATGTATTTTGAAGCAATTCCATTTCATATTCTGAAATAATCAATGAAATATCACAGCGAAGAATACTGGCAATTTCGCGTTTGGCCGTCTCGGTAAAGAGATTCGCTTCGTAAATGGATAGACCTTTTTTTACCGCTTCTTCCCTGGCCTTTCGCAGAAAATGTAAATCTTCCGTATCCAGTATTTTTAAGGCCATGGGACAATTTTCTGACACGCGCCACCCAAATTGTTCTTCGGTAATGTAACGATCAAAAACCACAATTTCTGGATTTAACTCTTTAATGAATCCATCAAAAGAAGCATCGTTCAACCTTATGTTTTTCAGGGAAATATTTTGAGCTTCAAGATTTGCGGATTTTTCAGAAACAGCCGCTGTACTCGCAAAAGTAATTTGGTAATTAGCTTCCTGAAACAGTTCAATTAATTGCATCATTCTGTTTCCTGCAGCAGTTGTGCTGGGTTCGGGAAAAGTGTGGCCAATGATTAACAGAAATTTCAAAGTGCAGGTTTCAAGATTGGAATGAGTTGATTACGGCCTAAATTAAAACCCATAAAATTGGCACATCATACCAAGGTTAAAAAAAGCTGTAAGCGCCCCGATAAAAAGCATGGCACTTACAAATAGCGTCGCCAATATCACAATTTTATTTTTGGAATGATAGTTAATATAATTTAGCGCAACTTGAAAAAGAAGAGCCAGACCTTGCGCCGTTAACATACGCTGGGCGCAGACTATTACTGGTTCCTTATAGTACAAAAAATAGGTTGCCAGCATCAATACTATATAAAGCACGGTTATCCCGAAAAGTACCGTTTTTGGAAATTTGAAGCGTTGGGAGTTTCTCATAACTATGGGTTTATCTCAAAGATAACAATTCAGCCACATATTTATAAAAACTATGCGCGTGAATTATTTCCTTTTTACCCATACATCATAAGTACTATACCACTTCCGCATAAAGATCGAAATCTTCGGCAGCAGTTATTTTTACAGTAAAGAATTCACCGGTACGTAAATAGCCTTCCTCCGCATTTATCAATACTTCGTTATCCACATCTGGACTGTCAAATTCTGTTCTTCCCACAAAGTAGCCGCCCTCCTTTCGGTCAATCACTACCCGGAATTCCTGGCCTATTTTTTGTTGGTTCAGCTCCCAGGAAATTTGTGATTGAATCTCCATTATCTGGTTGGCACGGTCCATTTTTACATCTTCCGGCACATTGTCCTCGAGATTGTAAGCGTGCGTATTTTCTTCGTGACTATACGTAAAACAGCCCAAACGCTCAAAACGCATGTCTTTCACCCACTGCATTAAAGTTTGGAAGTCTTCCTCGGTTTCGCCCGGATAACCAACAATTAATGTAGTTCTAATTGTCATTTCCGGAACTGCCGCACGAAATTCTTCCAATAGTTTTGTCGTCTTCGCCTTGGTGGTCCCGCGACGCATGGATTTCAATATGGGGTCTGCAATGTGCTGCAAAGGAATATCAATATAATTACAGATTTTTGGCTCGTTGCGCATCACTTCCAAAACATCCATTGGGAAACCCGTTGGGAAAGCATAGTGCAAACGAATCCATTCTATGCCTTCAACCTTCACAAGCTTTTGAAGCAGCTCTGCTAGGTTTCGTTTTTGGTATAAATCGAGGCCGTAATAGGTTAAATCCTGTGCTATTAGAATAAGTTCCTTTACCCCTTTTGCTGCAAGCTTTTCGGCTTCAATAACCAAATCCTCTATCGGTGTGCTTCGGTGTTTTCCGCGCATAATAGGGATTGCGCAAAACGAGCACGGGCGGTCGCAACCTTCGGCTATTTTGAAATATGCATAATTTTTTGGGGTTGTGGTGATGCGTTCGCCAATCAATTCATGTTTATAATCGGCGCCCAAAGCTTTTAAAAGTCCGGGAAGTTCTGTAGTACCAAAATACTCATCCACATTCGGGATTTCTTTTTGAAGATCTGGCTTGTATCTTTCAGACAGACAGCCAGTCACAAAAACCTTATCCACCATTCCCTCTTCCTTCTTTTGAACGTATTCAAGAATAGTATTGATGCTTTCTTCCTTCGCATTGGCAATAAATCCACAGGTATTTATTACTACAATATTTCCCTCTTCCTCGTGCACAACTTCTTTGTTGCTGGCGCGCAATTGGCCCATCAGCACTTCGCTGTCGTACACATTTTTGGAGCAGCCAAGTGTTACTACATTTATTTTATTCTTCTTAAGGGTTTTGGTACGCATGGGGATTTAAGATTGTTGATTTACGATTTCGATTTACGATATACGATTTACGATTTACGATTGACTATTTTAAACTTTTGGCTTTTGGCTTTTGGCTTTTGGCTTTTGGCTTTTGGCTTTTGGCTTTTGGCTTTTAGCTTTTAGCCTTTAGCCTTTAGCCTTTAGCCTTTAGCCTTTAGCTTTTAAAAAGTGCGCAAAGATACCACTAAAAAAAATAAACAAATCCCAAATCATAAATTCCAAAATTAAAAGATTGTCAATCTGAGCTTGTCGAAGACCCAAATTCCAATTACTGCAAACTGCGACTGTACACTGCAACTTTTTAAGTAACTTTACATTACTAAAAATCCCTTAATTATTACCGATGAAAAAAATAAGTTTCCTGCTGGCTTTTCTTTGCGCCGGCTTTTTGTATGCCCAAAAAACGATGACTCCCGAGCTTTTATGGCAGGTGAAAAAAGTGAGCCCCATTGGGATCTCCAATGACGGCAAGGAGCTATTTTATAAAGTATCAATGCCCAATATGGAAGAAAACAGTTTTGTTTCCAAATTTTACAAATTGCCAATCAGTGGCGGGAATTTCACTGAAATTTCAAAAGATGAAGCAAAGGTTACCGATAAAAATCTTTCGCCCAACGGGCAGTATCTTTTAATTGACAAACCCGTGCAAGTAAAAGAAGTTACTGGGAAGGATATTTACAGCGATCTTCCAAAAAGCGATGCCTATGTTTTCACTTCCCTAGATTATAGACATTGGGATACTTGGAACGATGGAACCTATAATCATGTTTTTTATAAGGATGTGAACACTGGCGCCGAAACGGATATTACTCCCGGTCAGCCATATTACACACCCCAAAAACCATTTGGTGGTGATGAAGATTATATTTGGGGGCCAAAGGGTGATAATATTTATTACGTGAGCAAAAAGAAGGCAGGAACTGATTATGCCGTAAGTACCAATACCGACATTTACAAGTACAATCTAAGCTCCAAACAAACTGAAAACATCACCGAAGAAAATAAGGGGTATGACACCCAGCCTGCATTTTCAAAAGAAGGTTCCTTGGCTTGGTTACAAATGGTTACCGAGGGTTATGAAGCAGATAAAAATGATATTGTAGTACTGCAAGATGGGGTAAAACAAAATCTTACCAGTCAATGGAATGGAACAGTAAATGGTTTTATTTGGGGAAAGAACAGCAAGGATATTTATTTTACGGCTCCAGTTGATGGAACCATACAAATCTTTAAAGTAGATCACCCCGGAAAAACCCGAAAGATGCCGGTGGTGGAACAACTCTCAAAAGGACAGTTTGATGTAACGGGTATTGTTGCCGAAAACAACGGCCAATTAATTGTTACAAGAACCGATATGAACCACGCTGCGGAAATTTTTTCTTTTGATTTGAAGAGCAAAACTTTCAAACAGCTTACCCAAGTGAACAATGAATTTTACGGAAAGCTGGATTTGCCAACGGTTGAAAAAAGAATGGTTACTACAAAAGATGGCAAACAAATGTTGGTTTGGGTTATTCTTCCTCCAAATTTCGACAAGAATAAAAAATATCCAACGCTTCTTTATGCACAGGGCGGACCGCAATCTGCTTTATCGCAGTTTTATTCCACCCGATGGAATTTTCAATTGATGGCTTCCGAAGGTTATATTATTGTAGCACCAAACCGACGCGGTATGCCCGGTCATGGTGTTGAATGGAACGAAGCAATTAGTGGCGATTGGGGTGGCGGCGCGATGCAGGATTATCTTGACGCCATTGACGATATTTCAAAAGAACCTTATGTTGACAAAGACAGATTGGGTGCTATTGGGGCTAGTTTTGGGGGGTATTCGGTATTTTGGTTGGCAGGAAATCATGACGGTCGTTTTAAGACTTTTATTGCCCACGACGGCGTTTTTGATACCCGCGCTATGTATGGAACTACGGAGGAATTATTCTTTGTAAACTACGATATGGGCGGTGCGTATTGGGAAAAAGATAATGCAAAAGCGCAAAAGTCTTTCAATGAATTCAATCCCATAACCTATGTTGACAAATGGAACACTCCCATTATGATTGTACAGGGCGGAAAGGATTATCGCGTTCCTATTGAACAAGGTCTTGGTGCTTTTCAAGCAGCACAGTTAAAGGGTATAAAAAGCAAACTGGTTTATTTCCCCGAAGAAAACCATTGGGTGTTGCAGCCACAGAATGCCTTGGTTTGGCAACGTGAATTTTTCAATTGGCTGAAGGAAACGCTTTAATAGCTGTAGGCTGTAGGCTGTAGGCTGTAGGCTGTAGGCTGTAGGCTGTAGGCTGTAGGC
>Ga0209344_10001777_pt1 | contig 26551 bp, 21 predicted proteins | sample Cruoilmetagenom6_FD_187293 | JGI IMG/M metagenome (GOLD analysis project Ga0209344, IMG submission 187293) | Oil polluted marine microbial communities from Coal Oil Point, Santa Barbara, California, USA - Santa Barbara Oil Seep Sample 6 (SPAdes)... | ecosystem: Environmental > Aquatic > Marine... | reverse complement strand
CAAAAACTTATTGATGTATTGTACGGGAGGAATCCGTTGCGAAAAAGCCAGTGCCTATTATAAACATAAGGGTTTTAAAAATGTTTTTCAATTGGAAGGTGGTATTATCGAATATGTCCGCCAAGTGAATACTGAAAATTTAGAGAATAAATTTGTGGGTAAAAATTTTGTTTTTGATCATCGACGAGGTGAACGAATTTCTGAAGATGTTATCTCAAACTGTCATCAGTGTGGTGAAAAATGTGATACACATGTAAATTGCGAAAATGAAGCTTGTCACTTATTGTTCATTCAATGTGATTCTTGCAAAGAGAAAATGCAAGGATGCTGTTCACCTGATTGTCAAGCTATTTATAATCTACCTTTTGAAGATCAGAAAGCACTTCGAAAAGGCACTCACAATAGTAATAAAATATTCAAAAAAGGACGTTCAGAAGTCTTGAAATATAAAAAATAATACTATTTATATTATGATTCGCGATAAAAGTAAATAATGATTTTTTTGTTTATACGATGAAGAAAAAGACAGCATAGTTTTTACTATGGTTTATTTTTAAGTAGAAACGAAAAAAAGGTGTTTTATTAGAAATAATTATGATGTAAATGGTATAAATTATTCGTGCAATAAAAAAGTTATAACGGTAAAAGTGGTAATTACAAGAATTATTCCTAAAGCCACGACCCACACTTTTTTATAATAAAATTTGTGCAAATTTATATCTTTTCTATAGCTCCAGATTAATATGGATGCAAATACTAAGATAAAGAATAGTGCAAATAATTTCTGACCGCTGCTAAACATATTTAGTTATATTTATACGCACAAAAATAATCATTTTTGTTGAGTAAATTTTAATTATATGAGTAAGAATGCGATAGTATTTGGAGCTACATCTGGTATAGGAAAGGAGTTGGCAAAATTATTGGTCAATGATGGTTATAAGGTAATGATTACAGGTAGACGTATCGAACGCTTAGAAGAAATTAAAGTAGAGAATCCTGAAAATTATATAGCTCAACCACATGATATTACTGATCTGGATGCTTCGCATGAATTATTTAAAAAGTTACCCACTATTTTTGATAAAGTCGATTTGATCGTGCATAATTCAGGAATTGCCACACCTAATTATAAGTTAGATTGGGATAAGGATGCGCCTACAATATATACAAATGTCGTTGGTGCAACTAAAGTCTACCAATTAGCATATAATTATTTTGCAGCTCAAGGTCATGGACATTTAGTTGGCGTGACTTCTGTTGCTTCCTTAAGGGGGAATAGACAGGTGCCTGCTTATCATGCTTCTAAGGCATATCAAGCAAGTTATTTAGGATCTTTGTATATGAAATCTTTACGGACAAAAAAGGCTAAGATAAATGTAACAGAAATTATTCCAGGTTTTGTTGATACTGATATTATTATGGGAAAAACCTTTTGGATGTCTTCAGTTGATAAAGCAAGCAAACAGATCTATACAGCTATTAAAAGGAAAAAACGCAAAGCATATATTACTAAAAGGTGGCGATTAGTTGGTTTTGTAATACGAATTATATCACCAAAGTTATATATGAAATTTATGTAAGATTATATATTAAGAAAAAAGATAATTATAAATGAAAAAAAAGATTAAAGCTGTTAAGAAATTCCATAAAGCTTTTGGAATAGGGTATAATAAAGAACCGATTGCAAAATTAGAGGATAGTAAATTAAAGCTCCGTTTTGATTTAATGCAAGAAGAAAATGAAGAGTATTATGAAGCTGCGAAAAATGACGATCTGGTTGAGGTAGCCGACGCTTTGGGAGATATGTTATATATTTTATGTGGAACCATTATAGAGCATGGTATGCAATATAAAATAAAAGAAGTTTTTGAAGAAATACAGAGAAGTAATATGAGTAAGTTAGGGGCAGATGGGAAACCAATCTATCGTGAAGATGGTAAAGTAATGAAAGGACCAAACTATTTTAAGCCAAATATTGCTGAAATATTAGATGAATAAAAAAAAGCGCTCAATTGAGCGCTTTTTTTATTTTACTTCATATCTCCAGCCAAACTTATCTTCGGCTCGATTGTACTGAATATCCGTTATGCGTTTTTTAAAGTGGGCAGCATAGCTATTTTCTATGGTTGGCAGCTCATAATCTTTATCTTGAAAACCAAACCCTGAAATAGGTGAAACTACGGCTGCCGTACCAGCGCCAAACATTTCTTTTAAAGTTCCGTTATTAGCAGCTTCAACAAGTTCTTTTACAGATATTTTGCGAACCTCTAAAGGAATGCCCTCATCATTTGCAATATCAATAACGCTTTTACGAGTAATGCCGTCTAAAATTCTATCACTAGTTGGGCAAGTAAGAAGAGTATCTCCAATTCTAACAAAAACGTTCATCGCACCTGCCTCTTCAATATATTCATGAGTATTATCGTCTGTCCAGATTACCTGTTGATACCCTTTGTCAATTGCTAATTGGGTTGGGTAAAACTGTCCGGCATAATTACCACCTGCTTTTGCAAAACCAACACCTCCATTAGCTGACCGAGAATAATTTTGTTCTATTAAAACTTTTAATTCACCTCCGAAATAAGCTCCAGATGGGGCACAAGCAATTACAAATTTATATTCTTCTGCAGGAGAAGCATGAAATCCGTTTCCTGTGGCAAGCACAAATGGACGAATATACATAGAGCTTCCGGGTGTTTTTGGTATCCAATCACTGTCAACTTTTAATAATGCTTTCAGACCTTCCATAAAATAGTCTTCTGGAAACTCAGGCATTGCTAACCTCTTAGCAGAAATATTGATTCGTTTCTGATTTTCTAATGGTCTGAACAACCAAATTTTATTATCTTCATCTTTGTAGGCTTTCATTCCTTCAAAAATTGATTGACCGTAATGAAAAATCTTCGCTGATGGATCTAAGCTGATATTCTGATAAGGTACAATTTGAGGCTGTTGCCAGCTACCATTGTTATAATCGCAAACAAACATATGATCAGTAGTTATTTTCCCGAAAGGGAGATTGTTAAAATCTACTTCAGAAATTTTAGAACTTTTTGCTTTTTGAATAGCTATTTTTGTCGATGTTTCTACATTCATAATTGTATGTATTTAGATAGTGCAAAAGTATATATTTTCAAGTTCATATTATAATTTGTTAGTTTTTAATTATAGATTGAAACTTATATACAGATGATTACTATAAATGATTTTAAAGTGTAAGTATTTTTTAATTAAATCTTTAATTGAAGCATTATTTATATGCATTAAAATTTTAACTTTGTATTCATAAAATTCAACAAAATGAAAAAAATAATTGTAATTATTGCTTGTGGCTTATTATTGATGGCATGCAAAGAAAATAAAACAGCAGAATCTAAGAAAGAAAATATGGCCTATGCGTCATATGGTGAAAAAATAACAGATGAAAATGTAATTTCAAAAGAATTAGCGGCCGAAAGATTTAGTAATTTAAAAGAAGGTGATACTATTAATTTAAAATTCGCTTCTAGTATCAATGAAGTTTGTAAATCAAAAGGGTGCTGGATGAAGTTAGACTTAGGCAAAGGAAAAGAATCAATGGTTCGGTTTAAAGATTATGGGTTTTTTGTTCCGCTTGACGCTGATAATAAAGAAGTAATTGTTAACGGAAAAGCTTTTGTAACTAAGATTCCTGTTGAAGAACAACAGCATTATGCAAAGGATGGTGGTAAGAGTGAAGAAGAAATTGCTGCAATTACAGCACCAAAATTTACTTATGCATTTGAAGCAGATGGCGTTTTAATGAAAAACTAATGTATAAAACAATTCAGGGATTTCTTATTTGCTTATTGATATTTGTATCATGCAATTCAAATAAAAAAGAAGTTAAAGTTGAACAGGAGCCACTTATGTATAAGCCTTCTGAAATGGCTTTATTAATGCGTAAAATGTATGAAGTTAATAAAGTTGTAAAAGCTCAAATTATTAATAAAGATTCATTGTTATCTTTTCCCGAAGAATTTTCAACCATTCATACGGCGATTTTAACAGATCCTACAGAGCGAAATAAGGAATTTGACAGTATATCAAAACAATTTTTATTACAACAAAAAGCGGCTTTTATATCAAATTCTGACTCTGCGAGATACCATTTTAACAAATCTATCAACTCATGTATTTCTTGTCATGAAACAAGATGTGTTGGTCCATTGCCCATAATTAAAAAACTTTTGATTCCTTGAATTTTGAAAAGAGAAATAATCACAACTTCTGACGGCTCAACCACAATTCATTTGCCAGAGTGGAACGAACAATATCATTCAAAGCATGGGGCGATCAAAGAAGCTGAGCATGTATTTATAAAAAACGGATTACAACAATTCACCGATAGAACTAACATCAATATTTTAGAAATAGGGTACGGTACTGGATTGAATTGTTTTATCACATTTCTAGAAGTACAGAAAACCAATATTATACTTAATTATGTTGGCGTTGAAGCATATCCTGTTAAACAAGATGAAATACAAAAACTTAATTATGTTACTAAATTAAAAGCGCAAACTTTTGCTGAAGTTTTTTTAGCAATGCATACACTTCCGTGGAATATAAAACACGATTTAAATGCAAATTTCTCGTTAACAAAAAGGCAACAATTTTTCAATGAAATAGAAGATGAAGAGTTATTTGATTTAATATATTTTGATGCTTTTGGGGCAAGGGTACAACCTGAGTTATGGACAGTTACAATTTTTCAAAAAATGTATGCTGCTTTAAAATTAAATGGCATCTTGGTAACTTATTCCGCCAAAGGTAGTGTTCGGCGTGCCATGCAAGAAGTTGGTTTTGTAGTAGAACGTTTACCGGGCCCTCCGGGGAAAAGAGAAATGTTGAGAGCATCGAAACGTAATTTTCTTAGAAAAACGTAACTTTGGTGTAACCTACGTTTAATAATTGTAGTCTTATGGATAAATGACACAACCAAAAGACCAAATTTACATTGATAAAGTGTTAGATGGAGACGCTTCATCGTATAGCTATCTTGTCGATAAATACAAAGATATGGCATATACCGTTGCGTTAAAAATTGTACGGAATGCCGAGGACGCTGAAGAGGTTGCTCAAGATAGTTTTATAAAGGCGTTTCAGCAGTTGAAAACATTTCAAGGTAGATCTAAATTTTCAACTTGGTTATATACAATAGTTTATAGAACAGCAATTTCTAAAACCAGAAAAAAAAAAATAGAGATTACCGATATCGACGAATATGTTGTTGATAATTATTCAACCGACACGTCACAATCTCAAATTGAAGGATTGAAGTATGAAGAACAGAAGAAATATATCAAGGCTGCTATTAATAGATTACCAGAATTAGATGCTTTATTAGTAACTTTGTTTTACATAAATGATAATACACTTGATGAGATTGAGAAGATAACAGGTTATACTAAAACTAATATTAAAGTTAGACTATTTAGAGCCCGAAAAAAATTATATAAATCATTAGAATATTTTCTTAAAAAAGAATTGAAAACAATTCTATAAAATGAGTAAAAAGTCAGATAAACATATAAAAAACATCATCAGTACTGCAGGTATTGATAAAGCTCCTGTAGATTTTACAAGTAAAGTGATGCAAGATGTTTTTGTTTCAACAAATGAAGAAGCATTAAAGGATGCAACTTTGAGTTCATTGCTTAAAAGGACTAGTATTGAAGAACCGTCTCAAGATTTTGTTTCATCAATTATGGATCAAGTTGAAACTCCTATTGAAATTAAGTATCAACCTCTTATAAGTAAAAAAACATGGCTCATAATTTCTGGAGTTGTAATGGCATTCATATTATTTATTTTTTTAAGTGGATCTACAGAAGAATCAACATCAATTTTTAATAAAGTTTCTCCATATTTGAACAATATGAATAACTTATTTAGCAATCCTTTGAAAGGATTTGTATTATCCCCATTATTAGCAATTAGTATTATATGTTTAAGTAGTTTGTTATTGCTTGACACAATTTTGAAGAGAAGATCTTTTATTTGATCTTATAATTTAGTTTAATTCCAATAATTGTCGAATATTTAATCCTTTTTTTTTGAGAAAATCCGAATTAAATTAGCGATTTGGTTTAAAATTTATTCGTAAATTTCCCCACTATTAAAATTTTTATTCCCCTTTTTTGTATGCCTTATACAAAAAATTAAAATATTTAGAAATGAAATACAGTATATCATTGATTTTATTTTTGAGTACATTTTTTATAAATGCTCAAACTACCCCTGGTAAACACATTATAAAATTGTTGAATGTTAATACAGAAGAAGCCGATTTTGGCGTTGCCATTTATGGAAAGGATAAAGTTGTTTTTGCTTCACCAAGTGATAAAGTTACTATTATCAAAAGGGTATGGCGAGAAAACGGACAGCAATATTTAGATTTATACCTAGGTGATGTTGATAGTTTAGGTAATGTTATTAATAAAAGAAAGTTTGCTGGAGAAGTCAATAAAAGATTGCATGAGGCATCATTGGCTTTCACTAAAGATTTAAAAACAGTTTACTTTAGTGCTAATAACTATAATGAAAAAGAAAGATCTATTAGAGGTAAAGGAGGATTCGACAATATTCAATTGTATAAAGCATCGGTAAATGAAGGGAATGAATGGACTAATATTGTAAAATTGCCTTTTAACAGTGATGATTTTCAAACAGGATTACCTTCTATAAATAAGGATGAAAATAAATTGTATTTTGTTTCTGACAGGCCTGAATCATTGGGTAAGACAGATATTTTTGTTGTTGATATTAATACTGATGGTACATATAGTGAACCTCGAAATTTAGGGCCTAAAATCAATACAGAGGAACGAGAAATGTTTCCATTTATAAGTGACGATAATATCTTATATTTTTCATCGAATGGCCATGCAGGTTATGGAAATTTGGATGTATTTGCCAGTAAAATTTTTGATAATACAGTTTCCGAAGTATTGAACTTAGAACAACCAATAAACAGTTTAAAAGACGATTTTGCGTATTTGATTGAAGATAAAGATCAAAAAGGTTATTTTTCTTCAAATCGTGATGAAGGTATAGGTGATGATGATATTTATTCTTTTAGTGAAGATGAAGAATTATTTATAGATTGTTTGCAAATTGTTTCGGGGGTTGTAAAAGATAAAGATACTCAAGAAATATTACCAGGAGCTATAGTTCAAGTTATGGATGAATCAGGCAATCAATTACAAATTACAGCAGCTGATGAAGATAATGCTACCTATAGTTTCAAAATGCCTTGTGACGCTAAGTATACTTTAATTGCCACAAATGAGGGATATTTGAAATTAGAGAAAACTACTGAAACTATTAATGATTTGGATGCCCCGGAAATTATTAAAGACCTAGAGATGTCTCAAGAATTTAAGTTGGTCGGTGACGAATTATTGGTAAATATTAATGTTATTTATTTTGATTTTGATAGGGATAATATTCGTGAGGATGCTGCCCTAGAATTGGATAAAGTTGTAGAAGTAATGACAAAATATCCTGAATTAAAAATAGCTGCGAGTTCGCATACAGATTCAAGAGGTAATGATGGATATAATATGCGATTATCTGAAAAAAGAGCTAAATCATCGTTAGATTATATTGTGTTAAAAGGAATTGACCCAAGTAGAATAACCAGCCAGGGATTTGGTGAATCTCAAGTAGTGAATGAATGCCTTGACGGAAAAGAATGTACCGAAGAAGAGCATCAATTGAATAGAAGAACAAACTTTAAAGTTGTTGAGCAAATAAAAATAAAAGGATAAAATCAAGCCTTATTTGATTGAAATACTTTGTAAAAGGTCCTATTACATCTGTGGTAGGGCCTTTTCTGTTTCTTATTACAACTAAATATATCATAAAGACAAAATTATTTTAGATATTCGTGCTGTCAATTTAATATTGATGTAATTATGTAATGATTTGATGTATTTATCGCCTAAAACAGTAAAATTCATTTCAAAATATACAATTCAAATATAATAGATGAAAAAAATAATAGCTCTTACATTACTACTATTCACAAGTTTTTTTACTTTTTCACAAATCTACGAACCAGTTCAATGGTCAACTTCAGTTGAAAAACTAACAGATTCTGAATTTGATTTAGTAGTAAAGGCCGCCATTGATGATGGTTGGCATTTATATTCACAAATAATACCTGATGGAGGGCCAATACCTACAACTTTTAATTTTAAGAGTAGTGAAAAGGAATACCAATTAATAGATAAAACAGTAGAGGGCGAAGGGCATGAAGATTTTGACAAGGTATTCGAGATGGATATTAAATATTTTGAAAATGAAGCGGTTTTTAAGCAGAGAATTAGGCTATTAAAAGCTGGTAAAACTGTCGTGAATGGAACGGTAGAATTTATGGTTTGTGATGACACTAATTGCTTACCTCCGACTGAAGTAGAGATTAATTTTACAGTAGAAGGAAAAGTAGGAAAAAAGATAGAAAATAGTGTTAATTCAGAAGAATCTAAGAATGAAGATAAGGCAAACCTAAAAGATGTTGAAGAGAAAAAAGAAGAAGCTAAAACAGATAATAAAACTACTCACAAAAAGGAAAATAGAGGGTTATTGACCATATTCATAATTGCTTTTTTATCTGGGTTTGCGGCATTGTTAACACCTTGTGTTTTCCCCATGATACCTTTGACAGTTAGTTTTTTTACTAAACAAAGTAAAAATAAATCTGTAGGAATTAAAAACGCAATTATATATGGTATTTCTATTGTAATAATTTACGTTTTTTTAGGCTGGATTATAAGTTGGATTTTTGGAGCAGATGCGTTAAACGCACTATCAACGAATGTTTGGTTTAATATTGTATTCTTTTTGTTACTGGTAATTTTTGCAATATCTTTTTTAGGGGCGTTCGAAATAATGCTACCTAGCTCTTGGGGGAACAAAGTTGATGCGCAGGCAGACAAAGGTGGTTTGATAGGTATTTTCTTTATGGCATTAGCTTTAGCCATAGTTTCATTTTCTTGTACAGGCCCGATTGTAGGTACTTTATTAGTTGAAGCCGCCGTAGAAGGGGGTAACATTGGACCCATCATAGGAATGTTAGGTTTTTCTCTGGCAATAGCATTACCTTTTGCATTGTTTGCGGCATTTCCGGGCTGGTTAAATTCGTTACCAAAATCAGGAGGTTGGTTAAATACAGTAAAAGTTGTTTTAGGGTTTTTAGAATTGGCATTGGCCTTTAAATTCTTATCAAATGCAGATTTAGTTTTACAATTACACTGGTTAGAACGTGAGGTTTTCTTAGCGATTTGGATTACAATTTTTGGAGTTTTGGCTTTATACCTTTTTGGAAAAATACAATTGCCACATGACTCCCCATTATCAAATATATCTGTCAGTAGATTGATTTTTGGTTTGTTGGTTTTGTCATTTACCATTTATTTGATTCCCGGTTTATGGGGTGCGCCGTTAAAAATGATTAGTGGTTTTCCACCTCCAATGCAATATAGTGAATCACCATACGGAGTAGGCTTTACAAAACTGGGTTCAGGAGGAGCAGTTAAGCAAAAATTACCTGATGGAGCTAAATATGGCCCGCACGACATTGTCGCTTTTTTAGATTATGAAAAAGGAATGGCATATGCCAAATCAGTTGATAAGCCAGTATTACTTGATTTTACAGGTCATGCTTGTGTGAATTGTCGTAAGATGGAAGAAAGGGTATGGTCGGATGCTAAAGTTTTAGAAGTATTAAAAAATGATATTGTATTGATTTCATTATATGTTGATGATAAACGTTCTTTACCAGAAAACGAAAAATATACCTCTGAAACTACGGGTAAAAAAATAAAAAGTATTGGTCAAAAATGGAGCGATTTTCAAATAAAAAATTACAAGGCAAACGCACAACCGTATTATGTTTTATTAGATCATAATGGCGATAATTTAAACGAATATTCGGCTTATGATCCAGATATCCCAAGCTATCTCGCTTGGTTAAAAGACGGAATTGGTAATTTTAAAAAGTAAGATATTTATTAAAATATTATATTTTTTAGCAAATAAAAGAATCACTTTGGTTAATTTTACCAAGGTGATTTTTTTTATACCTTAATTTTTATGAGTTTAACAGACGACAATAAAGATCAGAATTCTAGTATAGAATTAGATAGCTCAAATTTAGAAGCCTATTTTCAACAATTTAGAAAAAATATTGTTGGTATTGGACATACTTTCAAATCACCTTTTGGCACAAAGGAAATTATATATGCCGATTGGATAGCTAGTGGTCGCCTTTATAGACCAATTGAGGATAAATTACTCCATGAAATTGGCCCTTACTTAGCCAATACACATACAGAGACTTCTGTAACCGGCTCATCCATGACAATGGCTTATCACGAAGCTCGTAACATCATTAAAAAGCATGTAAATGCAAATAATAACGATGTGCTACTAACTACAGGTACCGGTATGACCGGTGCCATCAATAAGTTTCAGCGTATTTTAGGCTTAAAAATTTCTGAGAATTTGAAGGATTATACTCAAGTTCCAGATGAGCTGAGACCAGTGGTTTTTATTTCACATATGGAGCATCATTCCAATCATACTTCGTGGCAAGAAACTATGGCAGATGTTCATGTAATACCCTGCAATGAACAAGGACTTATTTGTTTCGATAGTTTTGAAAAGTTGTTGAAAAAGTTTAGAGATCATCCTCTTAAAATTGCCTCAGTAACTGCTTGCTCAAATGTAACTGGAATCAAAACCGATTTTCATAAAATTGCAGGTTTAATTCATAAAAATAATGGACTGTGTTTTGTTGATTTTGCATGTTCTGCTCCTTACGTAAATATGAATATGCATCCCGAAAACGAAGATGAATATTTAGATGCCATTATGTTTTCGCCACATAAATTTTTAGGAGGCCCGGGATCTTCGGGAGTGTTGATTTTTAATAAGAAATTATATAAAAATTTAGTACCTGATAATCCGGGAGGAGGTACAGTAACATATACCAATCCTTGGGGAGATCATGATTATATTGATGATATAGAAACTCGTGAAGATGGTGGAACCCCAGGATTTTTGCAAGCTATAAAAGTAGCTTTGGCCATACGGTTAAAGGAGGAAATGAGAGTACAGAATATTCTAAATAGAGAGCATGAAATCAATCGACTTATCTTTAAAAGACTAGAAACTATTAAAAATCTACATATACTTGCCAAAGAGCACAAAGATAGGCTGGGCATTTATTCTTTCTATATTGAAGATGTTCATTATAATTTAGTTGTAAGATTATTAAATGATCGTTTTGGGATACAAACCAGAGGAGGTTGTTCATGTGCTGGAACATATGGTCATTTTTTGTTGAATGTAGATAAGTCTACATCCAAGGCTATTGAGCAGAAAATTTTAGACGGTTGTTTAATTGATAGACCGGGCTGGGTTAGAATGTCATTTCATCCAACAATGACAAATGAAGAGGTTGAGTTTATTTGTGATGCTATCGAACAGGTATCAAAAAATATTCAAGAATGGAGTGAAGATTATATATACAATCCTCAAACCAATGAATTTGATTATGGAAAAGGTAATGAAACAATCATTTCTAAAGTTAAAACCTGGTTCGAGATTTAATTTTTCCTAATATCCTCATTCATTTTTACTAAAACGTTATCGCACCTTTTTTGTATCTATAAAACTTAATTTTTTAATTATACTTACATTGCATCAATGAACCTATTACCTAAAATCATTATTTTAATTTTGATCTTTATAACGAATAAATAGTACATTTGAAACTAACAGAATAATAGTTTAAATTACTAAAAGCCGTTAAGTTCCTTTTTATAATCTTAATTTACGGCTAAAAATTTGTGCAAAAATCAAGACTAACTAACTTTTAAAATTTAATTAAATTATGGAAATGCTGTCTATTATTTCATTTGTGGGCTTTACTTTAATGGTGGCACTAATATCGTGGTTTGCTACACGAAGTACTGACGAGGGATCTTCTGACGGTTATTTTTTAGGTGGTAGAAGCTTAACTGCTGGTGTTATTGCCGGCTCTTTATTATTAACCAATTTATCTACAGAACAAATTGTAGGATTGAACGGCTCATCTTATGAAAATGGTCTTTCCGTAATGGCGTGGGAAACCTTGGCAGCGATCGCTATGGTAGTGACTGCAGTCTTTTTATTGCCGAGGTATTTAAAAGGAGGTTTGACTACAGTACCACAATTTTTAGCAAGACGTTTTGATGTGACTACAAAAACGTTTACTTCGATATTGTTTTTAACAGGATATGTTGTTGTATTGCTACCTGTAATTTTATATTCTGGTTCTTTGGCCATTAGCGGTATGTTTAACGTCCCGGAATTATTAAATGTTACTCAAACTCAATCTATTTGGATTGGTGTCTGGGGAATAGGTATTATAGGATCTATTTATGCAGTTTTTGGCGGACTAAAAGCCGTTGCCGTGTCTGATACAATCAATGCAATTGGCTTATTGACAGGTGGAATTTTGATCCCTGTTTTTGGATTAATGGCTATTGGTGATGGCAGTGTTCTGGAAGGAATATCAACCTTAACATCAGAAAATCCAGAGATGTTTAAATCTATGGGGAGTAAAACGGCTCCCGTACCATTTTATACCATTTTTACAGGGATGATGTTAGTACAACTTTTTTACTGGGGTACCAATCAGCAAATTATTCAAAGAGCGTTAGGTGCGAAAAATTTAAAAGAAGGACAAAAAGGATTATTATTAGGATCTTTTATTAAAATATTAGGACCACTTATCGTTGTCTTACCCGGGATAATTGCCTATAACCTCTTTGAAGGGAGTCTTGATAATCCAGACGAAGCTTATCCTATGTTAGTAGCAAAGGTACTACCTCCTTCTTTAGTAGGCTTTTTTGCCGCAGTTTTATTTGGAGCTATCTTGAGCTCTTTTAATAGTGTTTTGAATAGTTCAGTTACCTTATTTGGTATAGATGTTTATAAGCAACATATTAACAATGAAGCCGATGAACGGACTGTTGTGAAATATGGAAAAATATTTGGAATTATTTTAGCGATTTCTGCCATGTTTATTGCTCCGCTAATAGCTAATGCAGGAAGTCTTTTCGATTATTTACAGGAGATTAATGGTATTTATAGTATTCCAATTTTAACCATAATTGTTGTTGGATATTTAACCAAAAAAGTACCCGCTATAGCCGCAAAAATTGGTATTGTTTCAGGATCTCTATTGTATATTTTAAGCCAATTTATTATGCAACCTTATTTTGTAAATAAAGCTCTGGAAAAAGCAGCAGCTTTAAATATTACAGGAGAAGATGCTCTTAAATTGATAGAGGCAGAGGCATACCCACACTATTTAGATGTGATGGCTATACTATTTCTTTTAAATGTTGGAATCATGTTATTAATTGGTAAACTCTATCCTAGAAAAGAAGCCTTTGTACAACAATATACTAAACAGGTAGATATTACTCCTTGGAAATATGTAAAACAAGCAGGTTTAGCTATTTGTATTGTTGTTATAAGTATTTATATTTATTTTTCTTAGAAAAGTATTTAATAAACCTCATTCCAAAAAGTAGACAATTGTCATACTAAATAAAGTCGTACAAAAATATTTAGAACTTCAAAATGAAAGAGCAATTGCAACGATTTTCAGTTTTAGATAGAGATAAGCAACTTGAAAAACTTACCTCAGATAAATTTGATCTTGTCATTATTGGAGGAGGAGTTACGGGTGCAGGTATTGCCTTAGATGCCTCAGCCCGTGGATTGAAGACATGCCTAGTTGAAAAAAATGATTTTGCCTCTGGTACAAGTAATAAATCCACCAAATTGATTCATGGCGGTTTACGTTACTTAAAACAAATGGAAATTGGCTTAGTGAAAGAGTCAGGTACAGAACGTGCTATTGTGCATAAACTGGCACCACATTTAGTTGTTCCGGAGAAAATGTTACTACCATTAATTGAAGGTGGTACTTACGGTAAAATGTTAACTTCAATTGGCTTAAAAGTATATGATATTCTAGCGAAAGTGGAAGGAGATGATCAACGAAAAATGCTTGATAAAGAAGAAACTATTGCTAAAGAACCACTCTTGGATGAAGCTACCTTATTAGGAGGAGGTTATTACGCCGAGTATCGAACAGATGATGCACGTCTAACGATTGAACTCCTTAAAAAAGCGACAGAATTTGGCGCTACGGTTATCAATTACTGTGAGATGAAAGAATTCGTATATGATAGTTTTGGTAAAATTAAAAGTGTGAACTGCATTGATCATAATACAGATATTAAATTGAATATTACAGCAAGAAATTTTGTGTCAGCTGCAGGACCTTGGGTAGATTTATTACGTATAAAAGATGCTTCTATGAATAATAAGTATTTGCATCTTACCAAAGGTGTGCATATTGTTTTTCCTGCGGAAAAATTACCAATTAAACAATCGGTATATTTTGATGTTGATGGTGGACGTATGATTTTTGCAATTCCACGTGGTAGAGTAACCTATGTAGGTACTACTGACACTAATTATCATGGAAGCTTAGAGCGCGTTGTCGCTACAAAAGAAGATGCGAAGTATTTATTAGATGCGGTTAATAAAACATTTCCAACGATCAATTTAACAAGAGATGATATTGAGTCAAATTGGGCCGGTTTACGCCCATTAATTCATGAAGAAGACAAAGACCCTTCAGAATTATCTCGTAAAGACGAAACGTTTATTTCTGAAAGCGGATTGATTTCTATCGCAGGAGGTAAGTTAACAGGATATAGAAAAATGGCACATCGTGTTATGGAAACAGTTTTAAAAACAATGAGCTCTAAGGATCGCTCTAAACTAAAAGAATCGTATACTGAAGAAATTTCATTAACCTCGAATGCCATGTATACGGTAGGCGAAGTTAACGTTTATCAAGAAGGGGTATTAATTAGGTTGAAAGAATTTGGTAATACTGGTTCATATACAGCTTGGTATTTAACATCAACATATGGTAAGCAAGCTGACATTATTTTAGATAAAATAGACTTTTTTACCAATAAAGATGCTCATGAAAGATTGATAAGAGCAGAATTGTGGTATTGTGTTCACAATGAAATGGCAAATAGTTTAGCCGATTTCTTCGTGAGACGTACAGGTAGATTGTATTTTAATATTGCTAGTATTTCGAAATATAGAAATGTGATTTTAGAAGATTTTGTCGGTTACTTGGATTGGGACGCAAAGAGAGTCACAAAAGAAAATGAAATATTGGACATTTTACTGAAAGACGCTACACATTATTACGATACCGAGCTTTAAAATAATTTGATAAATACAAATTGTTTAAAGAGTTATTTTAAATTAAAAGAAATAAGATTTCATATAATATTAAACTGATTAAAATACCTATTTTTATACTTGCAAAAATAGTGAAATCAATGAATGATGTATTTAATATTAAAGTTAATAATTCTTCAGAGTTTAAAGTATCAACTAAAGATATATTAAAGTTAGATGCTGTAAAAGACTCGGATAATAATTTCCATATCCTTCAAAATAATAAACCCTTTAAGGCAGAAATAACTAGTTCAAATTATAATCAGAAGATATATACAGTAAAGGTAAATAATAATACCTATACAGTTCATATTTCTGATGGCTTGGATACCCTTATTCAGGACATGGGATTTTCTGTTGGTTCTACAAAGCATATTAATTCGGTAAAAGCACCAATGCCGGGACTTATTCTTGATGTCAATGTAAATATTGGTCAGAAAATTAATGAAGATGATCCATTGCTGGTTTTAGAAGCTATGAAGATGGAAAATATAATATGTTCACCCAGAAAAGGTGTTATCAAATCAATATCGGCGAATAAAGGAGATGCCGTAGAAAAGAATCAACTACTAATAGAATTTGAATAGCATGAATAAAATTTTAATTGCCAATAGAGGTGAAATCGCTATACGAGTTATGAAAACGGCTCAAAAAATGGGTATTAAAACCGTTGCAATATACTCTAAAGCAGATCGTAATGCACCTCATGTTAGATTTGCAGATGAGGCGGTTTGTATTGGAGAGCCACCGTCTAATCAATCTTATTTATTAGGCTCAAAAATTATTGAGGTTGCAAAAAAACTAAAGGTTGATGCAATCCATCCAGGGTATGGCTTTTTGAGTGAAAATGCAGATTTTGCAGAAGAAATAGAAAAAAATGACCTCATTTTTATAGGTCCAAAATCTGAAGCTATAAAAATTATGGGTAGTAAATTAGCAGCCAAAGAAGCTGTCAAAGCTTATAGCATCCCAATGGTTCCCGGAATTGATGAAGCTATAACTGATGTAGAAAAGGCAACGATTATTGCTAAAGAAATAGGCTTTCCAATATTAATCAAAGCCTCGGCAGGTGGTGGTGGAAAAGGAATGCGTATTGTAGAAAATGAACCAGATCTAGAATCTCAAATGAATCGAGCCATCAGTGAAGCAACATCAGCGTTTGGAGACGGTTCTGTTTTTATTGAAAAATATGTGAGTTCTCCCAGGCATGTAGAAATTCAAATAATGGCCGATAGCCATGGTAATATTTTACACTTTTTTGAACGTGAATGCAGTATTCAACGTCGTCATCAAAAAGTAGTTGAAGAAGCTCCTTCCTCAGTTTTAACCCCGGAATTACGAAAAAAAATGGGAGAAGCTGCGATAAAAGTGGCCAAGTCTTGTAATTATTTAGGTGCTGGAACAGTTGAATTTTTATTAGATGATAAAAACAACTTCTACTTTTTAGAAATGAATACCAGACTACAAGTTGAACATCCCGTTACTGAATGGATTTGTGGTGTTGATTTGGTAGAATTACAAATTCGTGTGGCAAGAGGTGAAAGATTACCGATGCAGCAAAGAGATTTAAAAATTAATGGTCACGCCTTAGAATTACGAGTTTATGCTGAAGATCCGTTAAACGATTTTTTGCCCAGTGTTGGTCATTTAGATAAGTACCAATTACCCGTTGGTGACAATATTCGTGTTGATAATGGTTTTGAAGAAGGGATGGATATTCCAATTTATTACGATCCTATGTTATCAAAACTAATAACTTTTGGGAATACGCGTGATGAAGCCATCCAATTAATGATAAAAGCTATTGAAAATTATGAAGTAGAAGGTGTACAAACGACATTGCCCTTTGGAAAATTTGTATGTGAACATGAAGCATTTCGCTCAGGTAAGTTCAATACACACTTTGTAAAACAGTATTATTCTCCTGAAGCTCTAAAGGCAAATATGGAGGAAGAAGCTAAAATCGCAACATTAGTCGCGGTTAAACAATATTTAGAAGATAAAGAATTAGTTCGATTACCAAACCAATAAGAATTTCAAATCATGTTAGTTTAATTACTTCGGTCAACACAGTAGAAATTCGAAGTCAATACTTATTTAACACGGTTCCAATATTAGTACTATGGACTCAAAAATAGAGAAATTACAACAGAGAATTGCTCAAGCTCATTTAGGTGGAGGGCAAAAAAGAATTGATAAACAACATCAAAAGAAAAAACTAACAGCACGTGAGAGAGTGAACTATTTTTTAGATGAGGGGTCTTTTGAAGAAATTGGCATATTGGTAACCCACCGTACTACAGATTTTGGTATGGAAAAAGAAATCTATTTTGGTGACGGAGTTATTACAGGTTATGGAACCGTAAATGGAAGATTAGTTTATTTGTTTGCGCAAGATTTTACAGTTTTTGGAGGAGCTTTATCTGAAACTCATGCCGAAAAAATATGCAAAGTCATGGATTTAGCCATAAATGTTGGAGCTCCTTTAATTGGATTGAACGATTCTGGAGGTGCTCGAATTCAAGAAGGGGTACGTTCTTTAGGTGGTTATGCGGATATTTTTTATAGAAATGTTCAGGCTAGTGGTGTGATTCCGCAGATCTCTGCCATTATGGGTCCATGTGCCGGGGGTGCTGTGTATTCACCTGCCATGACAGACTTTACCATGATGGTTCAAGATACTAGTTATATGTTTGTTACCGGACCAAATGTTGTAAAGACAGTTACTAATGAAGAGGTCACTTCAGAAGAATTAGGAGGTGCAAGTACACATTCAACTAAATCCGGAGTGGCTCATATAACTTCTTCCAATGATGTAGAATGTTTAGAAGATATCAAAAAACTACTTAGTTATTTGCCACAAAATAATAGAGAAACAACCAAAAAATTATCTTTTGAATTAGATGATGAAATAAGAGAAGAACTTTCTAACCTTGTTCCGGATAGTGCCAACAAACCCTATGATATGCATAGTGTAGTAAGCGGAATAATTGATGAAGAATCTTTCTATGAAATACATAAAGATTATGCCGAAAATATTATTGTTGGCTTTGCCCGCTTAGGCGGAAGAAGTATCGGTATTATTGCTAATCAACCCATGTTTCTAGCCGGTGTTCTAGATGTTGATAGCTCAAAAAAAGCAGCTCGATTTACACGTTTTTGTGATTGTTTTAATATTCCTTTATTAGTATTAGTAGATGTGCCTGGCTTCTTACCCGGTACGGATCAGGAATGGAACGGTATAATCGTTCATGGAGCTAAATTGTTATATGCTTTAAGTGAGGCAACAGTGCCAAGAGTGACTGTTATTACACGAAAAGCCTATGGAGGTGCTTATGATGTCATGAACTCTAAACATATTGGAGCCGATTTAAATTTTGCCTGGCCGAGTGCAGAAATCGCCGTTATGGGAGCTAAAGGCGCAAGTGAAATAATTTTTCGAAAAGAAATCAAAGCTGCCGATAATCCGGTAGAAAAATTAGCTGAAAAAGAAGCAGAATATGCTGATAAATTCGCAAACCCATACAGAGCAGCAAGACGGGGCTTTATTGATGAGGTCATTCTACCAAAAAATACACGACGAAAACTTATTAAGGCTTTTTCGATGCTTGAAGACAAAGTTATTGAAAGACCAAAACGTAAGCACGGAAATATACCTTTGTAAACCTGTTGTACATTTTGACCAAATTCTGTCAACTAACTTCGTTCAGTTCGGCTTTGCGTCGTGTCGAGTGAATTTTACAATTGCAATGAGTAAAAATTGTATCGAGAAAAAGAATTTGCGAATAATATAGAACCCATGATTCAATTCTAGCTAAATGTTTTATTAAGATCATCAACTAATGATTCAATTTTGGCATTTTTAGCTTCTTCCTCCAAAATTATTGGTGCAACCAGGCGTTCCTTGCAATTTCTAATAGCACATCGCTCACATGTAACTCCAACATCAATAGTTTTTATCTTAGGGTCATTTATAAAGTTTATTTTCCCTTTTAATTGCTTGTTGATTAATAGACCAACACTGATACTACGATATTGATTTTCCTTGAAAGGATCTTGGGTGGCGGATGAAAATATTAAATAAGATTTGTCATCTTCAGGATAATGAGAGATCTGTAAATCGAAAAGATGTTTTCTGTTATTCTTAGCAATATTTTGTAATATTTTTAGTGATATCCAACGTCTGCAATATTTTTCATTTGTTTCATTACCATGAGGAGAATGTTGGTGGGTTAAATGTAATTCTTTATTAAGATAAAACTGATCAATTCCTGTTTTATGAGTAAAACGTAAAAAGAACAAATTTTGAATATTAAAATCCTTTGGCAATATATTTGTCAAGCGATGATAAAAAGAATCTGGCGATGCATTATATGAATCAATAATTTTTTTAAATAGATCTTTATTGAGTGTTTTTTTATCAAATAGAACTTTTAATTGTTCCGATATGGATGCTCTAGGTAATATTAATGCACCTGCAAAATAAGAAGCATAAAAATTATTTAATACCTGATCAAAATTTTCAAATTTAATCCATGAAAAGGTATATAAACGATCCTCAATTGCTAAATAATTATAGGCTATTTCTTTTGCATAAATAAAGGTTCGCTGTGCATCATCAATATGATTTGCTAATAATAAGGTCTTTGTTTTTGGAATAAAAACAGAACGTAAGTTATAAAGCTCTTTTTGTTTTTCTAAATCTTTATTGTTTATTATATATCCATATTCTTCAATTAGAATATCTTCTAGTTCTTTAGAAGTAATAGGGTTAGACAAATCAATTTGATATGCTTCGGAAAAGGCTATAACTTTCTTTTCTAGATCATCAAAGTAGTTATTGTTTGCTTCTTGAAAAGAGCGTACAGAAGCTAAATAAAAACTTTCTTTACTAAAGCTGTAGTGCTTGGCTATTTCAATAATTGTAGTAATAAAGGCATTTACTTTAGCTGGAGCATTCGCAACAATATCTATTAGATTACTTTCCTGAATTCCAAAAAGTTCTAAGGGTATTTCCTTTAAGATCTTTGATTGTAGTATTTCACCAACAGGTGCCAAATTTTTGTCCAGTTTTAAGGAGACAAAATGGTCGTATGGTACATCTAATTTATCGGAAAGAAGGGCTATTTTATCCGTTTTAGGATATTTTTTTCCTTTTTCAATTTCGTTTAAATATGATTTTGATAAGCCTGAAAGTTTGGATAGTCCAAAAAGAGACAGCTTTTTATCTGTGCGTATCTGCTTGAGTTTCAGTCCAAAAATTAATTTTATGTATTCTTCTTCCATGATTCGAAAACAAAGATACGTAATTTTGCGAACATGATAAAAATAACGAAAAACATAAAAATAGCGAACGTTCGCTTGTTTTTTTAAAAACTTTTTTTTAATATTGTTCAATCAAAATTATTCAGTCATGGTACAAGAAACAATTATACGACCAAAAGTTCAATTTGCAAGCGATGTAAAAGAACAGTACAGAGAAATTCTAACAGATGAAGCATTAACATTTTTAACCGCCCTTCATAAAAAGTTTGACGTTTCCAGATTACAACTCTTAGAAAGAAGAGTGCAGCAACAAGGTCAGTTTGATAATGGAAAATATCCAGAATTTCCTAGAGAGACCATTAATATCCGAGAGGGAGATTGGAAGGCAGGTAGTATTCCTCATGATTTGTTAGATAGACGCGTAGAAATTACAGGACCTGTGGATAGAAAAATGGTAATCAACGCACTTAATTCTGGTGCCAAAACATTTATGGCTGATTTTGAAGATAGCAATTCACCAACATGGAGTAACACCATTGAAGGTCAACATAATCTAATAGATGCGAATAAAAAAACAATTTCATTCTATGACATTAAACGTGAGAAATCTTATGCTTTAAATGATGAAACTGTGGTATTATTAGTGCGCCCTAGAGGACTGCATCTTAATGAGCGCCATCTAATTATAAATGGTAAACAAATTTCTGGAAGCTTGGTAGATTTCGGATTGTATGTATTTCACAATACAAAAACCTTGATAGCAAACAATACGGCGCCTTATTTTTATTTGCCAAAATTAGAACACTATTTGGAAGCGCGTTGGTGGAACGAGGTTTTTGAATTTGCACAGGACTATTTAGATGTGCCTAGAGGTACATTTAAAGCGACCGTTTTAGTGGAAACAATTACTGCTAGTTTTCAATTAGATGAAATTATATATCATTTAAAAGAACATATTGTTGGCTTGAACTGTGGTCGTTGGGATTATATATTCTCTTATATTAAAAAGTTTAGAAACCACCCGAATTTTGTTGTTCCTAATAGAGATCAAGTAACAATGGAAAGTCCTTTTATGGCAGCTTATTCAAACTTGGTAGTTGAACGTTGTCATAAAAGAGGAATTCACGCTATTGGTGGAATGGCCGCACAAATCCCAATTAAAAATAATCCTGAGGCGAATGATACGGCATTAGAGAAAGTCCGTTTGGATAAAATACGAGAAGTTAAAAATGGTCATGATGGAACCTGGGTTGCTCATCCTGGTTTGGTAACTGTTGCTATGGATATTTTTAATGAGCATATGCCAACTCCGAATCAAATTTATATTGAACGCACTGAGCTCAATATAACAGAGCAAGATTTAGTTGAAATTCCAAAAGGAACAGTTACAGAAGCAGGTATACGCAAAAATATGAATGTAGGTATTTTGTATCTGGAATCATGGTTGAGAGGTAATGGTGCTGTTGCATTATACAATTTAATGGAAGATGCCGCTACGGCGGAAATCTCTCGAACACAACTCTGGCAATGGTTAAAAAATGAAGTCAAGTTAGATAATGATAAACGATTTAATATCGAACTATATACGGAAATTTTTGAAGAGGAGGTAGAAAAAATCATGCATCATGTTGGTGAAAAAAATTTACACAACACAAAATTTAAGTTGGCAATTGAGCTTTTTGAAAAATTAGTATTGTCAGAAGATTTTGAAGAGTTTTTAACGATATCTGCATATCAATATTTATAAAATTAAAATCAAAAAATCCCGCGAATGCGGTAACATTCTATTACGGGATTCAATTATTAATAAATTAATACCAATTATCAAAGTTATGAAAAATCAAGAAAGAATTCAAGAATTAGTCACAAGCATCAATTCAATGGGTCTAAAAAAACCACAGGGTTAAAATAAAGACACCGCAACCTTAATTAAATAATCTTTTAATACAATATTATTATGACAAATTATAATTCGGCCATTGAAGTTGTACGCAAACTAAAGGCTAAGCATGGAAATACATGGGCAACAATAAGCCCAAAGAATGTAGCACGTATTGCTATTCAAAATAGATTTAAAACAGGATTGGATATTGCCAAATATACGGCGTCAATTATGCGCAAAGATATGGCAGACTATGATGCCAATCCTATGAACTATACCCAATCATTAGGTTGCTGGCATGGTTTTGTAGCACAACAAAAAATGATTGCAGTTAAAAAGCATCAAGGTACTACAGACAAAACATACTTATACCTTTCCGGTTGGATGGTAGCGGCTTTGCGCTCAGAGCTCGGACCTTTGCCTGATCAGTCAATGCATGAAAAAACCGCAGTGCCTAAGTTAATCGAAGAAATATACACTTTCTTACGCCAAGCGGATGCGGTAGCGTTAAATGATCTCTTTCGACGTCTTGATGCCGGAGAAGATGTGCAAGCTGAAATCGATAATTTTGAAACGCATGTCGTTCCTATCATTGCAGATATTGATGCCGGTTTTGGTAATGAAGAAGCAACTTACCTACTGGCAAAAAGAATGATCGAAGCTGGTGCCTGTGCCCTACAAATCGAAAATCAAGTATCTGATGCCAAACAATGTGGTCATCAAGATGGTAAGGTAACAGTGCCGCATGAAGATTTCATCGCTAAGTTAAATGCTTTACGATATGCATTTTTAGAACTAGGCTTAGAAGAAGGTGTAATCGTTGCGCGTACAGATTCTGAAGGTGCAGGTTTAACGCAAAAATTGCCAGTATCTACTATGGAAGGAGACTTAGCATCACAGTATATGGATTTTGTTGAAGCAGAAGAAATTTCCATAGAAGATGTTAATGAAAATGATGTGTTATTTAAGCGTAATGGCAAATTGGTTCGTCCAGTACGAATGCCTAATGGCTTGTATAAATTTAAGGAAGGTTCTAATATTGATCGTGTTGTACTTGACTGTGTTACAAGTCTGCAGAACGGAGCTGATTTACTATGGATCGAGACCCCAACACCACATGTTGGTCAAATTGCACATATGGTCAATAGAGTTAAAGAGCAAGTGCCAAATGCCAAACTTGTGTATAATAATTCTCCATCTTTTAACTGGACAATTAACTTTCGTCAGCAGGCATTCGATGCCATGAAAGTAGCAGGTGAAGATGTATCTGCCTATACTCGTGATGAACTAATGGATGTTAAATATGATGGCACTGAATTGTCCAAGCGAGCTGATGAAATGATTCGCATGTTTCAAGTAGATGCATCTCGTTATGCAGGAGTGTTTCACCACTTGATTACCTTACCAACGTATCACACGACCGCATTGCATATGAACGACCTTGTGGAAGGTTATTTTGGGGAAAGGGGAATGTTGGCTTATGTAGATTCGGTTCAACGCCAAGAAATTCGTAAAGGCGTATCTTGTGTAAAACACCAGCGCATGGCAGGTTCAGACTTAGGAGATGATCACAAAACCTTCTTCGCCGGTGACAAAGCCTTAAAAGCCAGTGGCGAAAAAAACACCAGCAATCAGTTTGAAAGCAATAAAAAAGTTGACAAACCAAAACTGTTTCTAGCCAGCTAAAACTTTATTGTAGTAATTTAAAAAGGCGGCAGTATTACCTGTCGTCTTTTTTAATGATTTTATCAATAAAGATAAGCCCTAACCAAGTATTTAATATCAACAGTTGAAAAATTTGACTTTATTCAAATATGTAATTAAATCCTAACGTAATGATATCTGAAGCTAAACCCGTACTTCTATCATAATGATTATATTTCAATTCCGCACTTTTTAAATTGAGTTTCCAAATATGCAGTTTAGTAAAAATATCAGTGTACTTGATACCAAAGCCATATTGATTTGCATTAAAATCAGATAGATCAAAATCGGAAGTATAAAATTCTTGAGTTGATAGATTTTCTTCATACGGAGCAAAATAGTCTGCTGCGGTTTGTGTATAATATCTATAAGAAGGGTATAAGGTAAATTTATCAGAAATTTTTATGGGTATTTCAATTTCAGCAGTATGTGACGTTATTCCCCAATCATCACTATAAAAGCGATAATACGTTCTTGCAACAAATGTTTCATTGATATAATAATTAAAACGCATCCCAATAGGTATTTTAATACGACTATCAGGCAAACGTTCAATATCATCAGCTAATTGAAAGACATCTCGATTAATTGGCGATGTGTAATTTGGAATGCTCCCGGCATTACCAATGTAAAAATTATCTCTATCACTAAAATATACTCTCTGTAATGGGCTGGCTAACCATCCATCTTGTTGTATTAAATCTAAAAAGAAAGAAACCTGAGCGTTCTTATTTAAAATTTGAGAAAAGCTAAATGATACAGAAAAGGTGTTTCTACTTTTGTTATCTATCAACGTAGTGTTTAAAGGCCTCCAAATATTAAAACCTTCCTTGTCAATAATATCTCCGTTTTGGTCTAAAATGTCAATACCATTAAAAAAACCATCATTTAAATTTTGATCTGCTTCAAGATAGGAATCTATTTCTGTGGGATATATTGGACTCCATGTATCTAAATAAACATTTCCACTAATGCCAAATTCTGTATTTTTTTCGTTAAATAACCAAGTATGACTTCCGCCAAAACCAATAGAAGTATAATCATATTCATTAGCAAAGTTCAGGTTTGCACTCCATATTCTATTCCTGTCATCAGAAGAATGACTATAACTAATATTTCCATTAAACCAAGTGTCTTTTTTTGAATCACCACTTGATTCTACCCAAGGACTTCCTGTGGTTGTATTTATTACTTTCGAAGTACTATTTCTATCATCGTCATCATCATGATCATCATCATTGTCATCACCGGAAGCACCGCTATCAAAAGGATCTAAATTACTGGACGATGCTGATGTATATGCAGAAATTTCTGCACTAATAGTCAATACATCATCGTCATTAAGCGGAATTGAAACCGTAATAATAGTGGCAAGGTCGGTTAGTTCTTCAGTGCCAATTCCTCCTGTTACTGCAGCATTATCTCCATCTTGGGCATAATAACTTGACAAGAGATCAACTTCCATCTTTTCTAATACACGTTTTTTGTAAGCTTTCGAAGAGTCTTGGGATTGCTCTTGAGAAAAAGTAATAGTGATAAAGAATAAGAATAATAGTAGAAGGGTATTTTTCATTCGTTGGGTTTTGTTTTTGTAAGAAAGATGTTGCTATCATTTATTAATTACAGCCACAACCTCCACCGGTTTTTCCTCCGTTTGCACCAGCGGCTGATTCTCTATATGCTTGAAAAGCTATTTCAAACTTATTAGATTTTCTAGATGATAACACCATGTCCGGGTCATTAATATTAATTTTTTCATATTCTTTAACAGCCACACAAGAAGTTAAGAAGCCTACTGCCATTATTATATAAATTACTTTTTTCATACGTTTATTTTTTTTCAATATTTATATGATCAGATTTGTGAATATTTCCATTATCATCTATGACGATACACTCTACTTTAGGGATTTGATTAATTCTATTAATACCCGTTTCAACACCCATTACAAAAATTGAGGTGGATAATGCGTCAGCTAATTCAGCTTTTGCGGCAAAAACAGTTGCACTTATAATCCCGTTTGTCGGATACCCTGTTCTTGGGTCTATTATATGTGAATATAGTTTACCATTAAATACTTGATACTTTTCATAATTACCGGATGTAACAACAGCTCCGTTTTTAATTGGTAACAATCCAAATGCATTTTTTTTATTTAAGGGGTTTGTAATAGCTACTTTCCAAAAGTCACCGTTAGGTTGTTTTCCCCATGTATTCATATCTCCGGAAGCATTCATAATACCAGCTTTAACTCCTTTTGAGATTAGTAAATTCTTGGCTTTATCAGCCGCATATCCTTTACCAATGGCACCAAAACCTATTTTCATTCCTTTTAGTTT
>Ga0209344_10001776_pt1 | contig 26576 bp, 26 predicted proteins | sample Cruoilmetagenom6_FD_187293 | JGI IMG/M metagenome (GOLD analysis project Ga0209344, IMG submission 187293) | Oil polluted marine microbial communities from Coal Oil Point, Santa Barbara, California, USA - Santa Barbara Oil Seep Sample 6 (SPAdes)... | ecosystem: Environmental > Aquatic > Marine... | reverse complement strand
ATTTTAGAGTCTTCAAAAATAACTTTGTAAAAATCTTCTATTCCTAATTTTCCGTTAAATGTTAGCATCTATATTTTATTCTGTTATTCTTTTATATTAATTTTATAAACTATAACTAAAGTAGTTATTATGGATTGCAAATTTATAATAATAAATGAATTAATACTACAAAGACTATGAGTGATATACATGTAGATGTTTTAATTATTGGAGCTGGCCCTTCTGGATCGGTTGCAGCAGCATATTTACATAATAAAGGTTTTAATATTAAAGTTGTTGAAAAGAGCGTCTTTCCTCGGTTTGTTATTGGTGAAAGTTTATTGCCAAGATGTATGGATCATTTTGAAGAAGTAGGTTTACTTGATTGCTTGAAAGCAGCCAATTTTGAAGTTAAAAGTGGTGCACGTTTTTTGCGTGACGATGTTGTTTGTAATTTTGATTTTAGTAAAAAACATACAGATGGTTGGGATTGGACTTGGCAAGTACCAAGAGCAGATTTTGATAACCTATTAGCTAAGGACCTCTTAAAGAAAGGTGTTGATATTACTTTTGGACATGAAGTTGTAGAAGTTAAATTTGATGAAAATGGTAACTCTATTACCAAAGTAAAAGATGAAGCAGAAAATAACTATCAAATTTATGCTAAATTTATTGTAGATTCTAGTGGTTTTGGACGTGTATTACCAAGATTATTAGATTTAGAAAAACCATCTAATATCCCAGAACATTCATCGATATTTGGTCATGTTAAAGACATAAATAGACCTAAAGGAGAGGAAGGCACTTTAATTACGTTTGATGTGCTTGATATGGATACTTGGTTTTGGGTGATTCCATTTTCTAATGGAACTACCAGTATAGGTTTTGTTGGAAAAAATGAATTTATAGATTCTTTTGAAGGAACTACTTCTGAACGTCTAATAAACATGCTTCAAGAATCTAAATATTATTACCAAAGATTTAAAGATGCACCTTTATTATTTGAACCTAAAAGTATTAGAAATTATTCTAAAGCCGTCAAGCAGTTTTATGGAAAGGGTTATGCTTTAACTGGAAATAGTGCCGAATTTTTAGACCCTGTATTTTCGTCTGGTGTTACTTTTGCTACTGAGTCTGCGTTAAAAGCAGCGAAATTAATTTCTAAAGAATTAAATGGAGAAACAGTTAATTGGGAAGAAGACTACACCAATTATATTAAATATGGCGTGGATGTATTTGCAACGTATGTAAAAGAATGGTACACAGGTAATTTACAAACCTTGTTTTTTCACAGACCAGAAAACCCAGAGGTTAAAAGGCAAATTTGTGCTGTTTTAGCTGGTTATGTTTGGGATGAAACCAATCCGTTTGTCAAGAAACATGATAGATTGGTAAAGACCTTTGCACATTTAATTCATATGGAAAAAGAAAAAAGCGCGTCTAATTAGACGCGCTTTTTTTAAGATAAATAATTTCATTATTATTTATTGTTTTTATACATGTCTTTTGTTAATCTTCGAGCAAATATAATATAAGCATCTGCTATACGTTGACCTGAATTAAAATCGTAGCCAGCATTACCTGCTCCTTCAATTTTAGTATAATCTACTTCGAAGATTATATCATCTGGACTATCATTTTTATAAACAGATAATGTGACTTCCAGTTTAGAGTTTTTTCTAACAACACCAACATTGTATCCTGGATAGATAAATGTAGTGTGAACTTTCATAGTGTATTCGGCATTTCCTAAATCTCTATCAACTTTTACAAGACCATCTTTATATCTGTCATTAAAAGTTTCTATAAATCTTGGCTCGTAATAATTTTCTCTATCAGAAAACCAAGATTCTTTAAATTTTTCTCCCGTTCCAGGTTCTTTTTCGTCGCGTTTAGCCATTTTATCTTCTAAAAAGGCCTCTTCAGAATCGAATTTAGGAATTTCTAAATCTGAATAGTCAAATTCAAGATTAAATTCAGTAATACCTTTTAGATCTGACCAATCACCTTTAATGACATTTGCTTTTTGAGAAAACATGATTGAAGTAGAAAACAATAATGCAAATAATAATTTATTCATGATAATGAGTTTTAATGATTAATAGGGCTAATATAATAGAACTTTAATTAATGTCCTATACGATAAACTACGTATTTTTTGAAGGTGAGTAGATTTATACTCACTTAAGAATTTTGTTTCACTGGTTTTCTAAGATTTGATAGCATTTCTTTTGTAATATCATCTAAAGAAAAAGAGTGTTTCCAGTTCCAATCTTCTCTAGATCTGCTATCATCAATGCTTTTTGGCCAGGAGTCTGCTATTTTTTGTCTAAAATCTGGGTTATAAGTAATTGTAAATTCTGGAATGTGCTTTTTAATAGATTGTGTTATTTCTTTTGGAGTAAAACTTACTGCAGCTAAATTATATGATGATTTAATTTTTATATCTTCTTGCTTTGCATCCATAATATCTATAGTTGCTTTTATGGCATCATCCATAAACATCATTGGTAATTCTGTATCTTCAGATAAAAAACATTCGTATTTTTTTTCAGCTATAGCTTTATGATAAATTTCTACTGCATAATCTGTAGTTCCTCCTCCAGGCATTGTTTTCCAGCTAATAATTCCAGGGTAACGTAAGCTTCTAATGTCTACACCATATTGATTATGGTAATATTCGCACCAACGTTCTCCAACTTGTTTCGTTATGCCATAGACAGTAGAGGGTTCCATAATAGTATGCTGTGGTGTGTTCTCTTTTGGTGTTGTAGGTCCAAATACTGCAATGCTTGAAGGCCAAAACACTTTTTTAATGAAGCCTTCTTTTGCTAAATTTAAAACATGAAATAAGGATTCCATATTTAAATCCCATGCTTTTCTTGGAAATTTTTCTCCAGTAGCACTTAGCATAGCAGCCATTAAATAAATGGTATTAATCTGATATTTTTCAACACATATTTTTACAGATGTAAAATCCTGAGCATCAACTATTTCAAAAACACCAGAGTTTACTAATTCTAAATTATTATAGTTTATATCTGCTGCAATTACATTTTCATCTCCATGTATGCCTCTTAATTTTTGGGTTAATTCTGATCCTATTTGGCCACCTGCACCTATTATTAATATTTTTGGAGTCATTATTTTTAAATTTAAGCTGTTCAAAAATAACAAGATTTTTATAGTTGAATGATAAAATTAACTTAAAAAAGTGTGTTAAATATTAAACATGTGCTAAACCTTACCATATAAAAAACCGAAATCTATATATTTGTTGTTTATTATAAATTATATATGAAATTATTTATAAGTCTCCTCATCCTTGGATGCCTATTTTCTTGTAAAGAAAACACAGATAATAAGCAACAAACAGATGAAAATAATACAGCATCTTTAATTACAAAAAAAACAATTCAGAATCTAAATTTTTTAGAGTTTGGTTTAGATAATAAGGTTAAAAAAATTACTAAAAATTGGGAGAAATATACTGAATTAGAAAGTGTAATTTTAAATTTAAAACAGGCAGATTTATCTTATTTTAAAGATAATCATGAAATATTAGAGGCTTTAATAACCGACTTAAAACAAACGGTTCCAAAAAAGTTAGACTCACCTGCAATAGTTTCTAGATTGATAGCTTTAGAAACTAAAATATATAAATTAGAAAGTGTAGTAAATCTATCAAATTCATCAACTGAGACACTAATAAGTTCAATAAAAGAGGTGCTGATTTCTTTTTCAAATTTAAATTTACAGATGAATAAAAAGATTGAAAGAGAATCTCAAAAAATTAAAAAGCCTTAAATTATTTAAACCCCTCTATTCCTTTGTTGTTGGTTGTGGTTTTTGCCCTAATAAAGCTTCTCTACTTACAAAAGCTAAATTAAAGTTAGGAGCAATAGTTAGTGCTTGTTCTAGATAAGATACGGCAGTATCAATGTTTGTCTCTTTATTTTCATTAAAAACAATAAGTCCTTTTAAATATAAAAAAGCAGCTTTAAGTGGCACTTGATATGGCTGTTGAGATTCGTAATACACTTTTTTCATATTATCTTGTGCATGTAATATTCCATATTCTACTTTTTTAGATGCTTCAGCTACATTCTGTGTTTGTAAATACAATTCAGCTAACTCATAAGATAATGTCACATTTTCTGTTCTATTAAATAGCTCTTCAAACTGTGGAATAGCTAATTTAGGCTGACTTAATGATTTTAAAGACACAGCTTTTACTTCAACAGCAATATCTGAGTCTGAGCTATTAACCTCCACACCAACGGTGTTTATTGCTTGTAAAAACTTGCCTTCATTCATATAAATATAAGCAAGAGTGTCCTGTCTTGCAGTAGAAGGAGAAAGAATATTTAAGTGTGTTAAACCATTTATTATACCTTGAGTATCTGCTTGGGCTTTCATTTGCTTGTAATATGCTTGGTAATGTTTAATAAGCTCTTGATTATTTTGAGCTTGGATATTTAAGCCTAATACAAATACAATTAATACGATAAAATGTTTCATAATTAATAATTTTTAAAGATGAGCCAAAACTATAAAAATAAAACATGTAATGTCTTAAAACAATGCTAATTTAATAGCTCTTTTTTCAAGTATTATTCAATTGTAATGGTTTTTTTAACCATAACAGCATCATTAATTACAAATGGTTTTGGAATCATATTAGCTGGTCTTTCGGGCACTCTAAATAGCTCGTTATTTAAAAGATTAAAAGAAATGTCGTAAAACTGTAGTGTTGTTTTTTGATTTTTTGGAACACTAAATTCTAATTCTAGAAACTTATCATCAACCACATAGTATTCAAATAATCTGTTAAAATTTCTTTGGTTAAAAACAAAACCAGTTGCATCTTTTTCAATATCAAGACCATTTATTTTAAAAGAGTTAAAGACATTTGTGGTTTCTGCATATAGATCCATTCTGTTTACTAATCGTTGTGGAGATATAAACATTTTTATAAATCTTTGGTCACCAATAATTGTGTCTTTTTGGATATCTACATAAGGAAGTTTTATAGGTTTAATATTAGCCTTTTTACTATACTTAAAACCAGTATTGTATTTACTTCCAAACATAGTTTTTGTAATGGCGTTATTAGTGTCGGGCTCTTTGGTTAAATAGGCTTCGGTCCAAGGGTCTAACATATTATCATAACTAGCCCAAATTGCTTCGTTTGTATCTGTATCTAAATAATAAACTAAACTATTAGGTTTCGGACGCTCGTCATTAAAATCAGATTGCAAATGAGCAGCAATAAAAAATCCAAATGAAGCTATAAATAGTAAATAAGCCCATCGGTTTTTGAATCTTGAAAATCCAAATACAGAAATGCATAATGAAAAAATTAAAGATACTAGTAGTGTTGAAGCTACAAGCATTTTTAAACCTAAACCAACTGGAAATAATTTTATAAAAGGAACCAAAATCATGATAGCTGGAAATAATAATAAAGTCATGAGTATGATGTTTGGATGCTTCTGTCTTACCAACACAAATAAACTTAATAATCCAAAATATAATGGAATGATAAAGAAACTGGCTCCTTCTAGTTTAAAAGCAACTACAGCACAAATTACAAGCCACAAAAATAAAGGAGGAACCACTAGGCTTGCAGTGTTTTCTGGTTTAAAAACTTTGTTATATAACCACATACAAACAGCAATTGAAAACAATGAAAACGCCCAGATATATAAATAACCATTATATGAGAAACCATGTAATATTTCGGCATATTGTGGATAAATTGCAAGTAATATTTTCCAACCAAAGTAGCCTACTAATCCATTGATAATTATGGCAGCAATTCCTGGTAAGAATGCTGTAGCTATATGCATAGAGTTTAAAACACGTTTGCTAATACCATAATAAACCAAGGCTATAAAAATTAAAAATGCAATAATAAGCATTGGCAAAATCCATGAAAAAGGATAGCTAACTGTTTTAAATAATGGCACGTTAAAGTAAACATCATCTGTGTCACTTTTTAAATTATTAAGGTTTGCATCAGCATAATAATGTAGTAAAGGCATTAAATAACTACCTTGATGTTCTAGTGTATTTCGGTCTAATCTCTTATAGTTGTCTAATGACGTATGGTAATCGAAATGGTCGTCTATAAAAGCAAAATTAAAACCATCAATATTACCATCCTCTCTAAATCTAGTTAAATCTGTATCATTAGGGAGTTCTTTATAAATACTATAAGCCAAAGAATTTGCAACAGGATACTCTGGATTAGCTTCTATAAAACCAGAAATTAAGTTATGGTTTCCACCATTAGTTTCCATAAGCATCACACTAGATCCACCACTTCCTCGAGCTTCAAAATTTAAAACCAAACCAACATCTTGAGCCCAAGGATGTTTATTTACAAATAAGGAAGCGCCATTAAGACCTAGTTCTTCGGCATCAGAAAATAAAATAATAATATCGTTTTTTGGCGTTTTATTCTCATGTAAATAGGCTCTTAAACCCTCCAGAATTGTAACTACTCCAGATCCAGCGTCGCTAGCTCCATAAGAAGCATGCGATTTACTATCGTAATGAGAAAGAAGCATTAATGCTTTAGAATTATCTGAACCTTTTATCCTTGCCAAAATATTTTTTGGTTTGGTAATAGTTCCCCAATCTGTTAACACATAATCTTCCTGAATTTCTGTTTCAAGACCTAAGTTTTCTAAAGCTTTTACCAGATAATTTTTTACATTTTCATGTTCTGGACTCCCAACATAATGTGGTTTTTTAGAGATTTCTTTTAAATGAATTAACGCACGTTGGGTTGAAAATGCATCATCAGGAGCATCAATAGTAGAAATACTGCTTGGTATTAATGCTGAAAAACTCCAGTAAATAGCTATAACGATTAAAATTATGGAAATTGCCTTTTTAAGCATGACGAAAAGAAGTTGGTTAGTTTTATAAAAATAAGAAAATTATCCCAGCAATATTGCTGTTAGGAAAACTCATTAATAATAAGTATATTTAAGTTTATAATAAAATTGATTAATTATGGGTATAAAAAGTTTTCAAGGTCCTAGGAAGCAACAACAAGAAACAGCCGAATACACACCATTTAAAGTTAGTGATATTATGTGTACAGATCTTATAACTTTTAAACCAGAACAGTCCGTTGAGGAGGTTATTGATTCACTTATTAAAAACAAAATTTCAGGTGGTCCAGTGGTGAATGATAAAAATGAATTGGTAGGCATTATTTCTGAAGGCGACTGTTTAAAAAAGATAAGCGATAGCAGATATTATAATATGCCAATGGAAAATGACAATGTGGAAAAACACATGATAAAAGATGTTGAAACTATTGATGGGAATATGAATGTGCTTGATGCTGCCAATAAGTTTTTAGATTCTAAAAGAAGACGTTTCCCAATAGTTGAAAACGGTAAATTAATTGGTCTAATAAGCCAGAAAGATATTTTAAAAGCTGCTATTAGTTTAAAAGGACATACTTGGAGTAAGTAGCTATTCTAAATTATCTATATTAAAATAACCTCCTTTATTTTCTTTTCTATCTAAAGATTGTCCAATTATTAAATGGGCAATATTTACCATGTTTCGTAACTCGCAAAGTGTCGTGGTAATTTTTGACGTTCTGTAAAGCTCTTCAACTTCTTTATGAATAACATCTAAATGTAAAATGGCCTTCTCTAATCGGTTATTACTTCTAACAATTCCAACATAATCTCGCATTAAAGCTTGTAATTCTTTTAAGTTATGCTGAATTAAAACGTGCTCTTTCGGAATACTTGTACCTTTATCATTCCAATTTGGAATATCATAATTTTTCAAAGAAATGGAATTTTCAGAAAGATATTTGTAAATATTATGCGCATAAACTAAAGCTTCCAATAAGGAGTTTGAAGCCAATCTATTTGCACCATGTAGTCCAGTTCTGGTACATTCGCCACAAGCAAATAAATTAATAATAGATGTTTTACCATTCGTATCTACTTCAATGCCACCACATAAATAATGTGAAGCAGGAACCACTGGTATCCAATCTTTGGATATATCAATATTATTTTCTAAACAGGTTTTATAAATATTTGGAAAATGATTTTTAAAGGCTTCTAAATCTAAATGTGTACAATCTAAATACACACAGGAATCTCCAGATTTTTTTAATTCTTTATCTATGCTTTGAGAGACAATATCTCTGGATGCTAATTCTGCACGTTCATCATAATTAGGCATAAATCTATTGCCATTTTTGGTTCTAAGGTAAGCGCCAAAACCTCTAACAGCTTCAGAAATTAAAAAAGCAGAGCCTTCTTGATTTGTATATAAAGCTGTTGGATGAAACTGCACAAATTCCATATCCTTAATTCTGGCTTTAGCTCTATAAGCCATAGCAATACCATCTCCTGTGGCAATAGTTGGATTTGTTGTGTGTCCATACACAAAACCAATGCCACCAGAAGCTAAAACAGTACTGTCTGCTTGAACAGTTAGAATTTCTCCATTTTTTTGATTCAATACATAAGCACCATAACAAGTAATTGATGAAGACACTTGTTTTAGTTGATGTTCGGTTATTAGGTCAATAGCAAAATGATGTGTTAAAAGCGTGATATTCTCAAGCTGATGCACACGTGCTAACAGCGTTCTTTCAATTTCGTAACCAGTTATGTCTTTATGGTGTGCCACTCGATATTGACTGTGTCCTCCTTCTTTCCCCAAATCGAAATTTCCAGTTTGGTCTACATCAAATTGTGCTCCCCAAACCATAAGTTCTTTAAAACGTTTTGGGCCTTCAGTAATAACCATATCCACAACAGTTTTATTACATAAACCATCGCCAGCAATCAAGGTGTCTTCTATGTGTTTTTGGAAGGAATCGGTTTTCTCATTCAGCACTACAGCAACACCACCTTGAGCATATTTTGTATTGGATTCGTCTTCGTTTCCTTTAGTAACAATTGTGATGTTTTTTTTTGGAAAAGCTTCAGCAAATTTCACAGCTAAAGTTAACCCTGCAACTCCAGAACCAATAATAAGTAATTGGGTTTTCATGTGTTTATTTTGAAAGTTCCAACATACGTTCAATAGGAATTAATGCACGTTTTCTAATAGGTTCTGGAACCTCAATCTGTGGAGATTCATTTAACAAGCAATCGTATAATTTTTGAAGCGTATTGACTTTCATAAATGCACATTCACTACAAGCACAGGTATTATCTTCTTCAGCTGGAGCAGGAATTAAAAGTGTGTTTGGCACTTCTTGTTGCATTTTATAAAGAATACCAGCCTCAGTTGCTACTATAAATTTTTCTTGGGGATGTTCCTTTACATAATGTATCATTCCAGCAGTAGAACCAATATAATTGGCAGCATCTAAAATATGTGCTTCAGATTCTGGATGCGCAATGATTTTAGAACCAGGGTGTTCTTTATATAGATTTAAAAGTTTGTCTATTGAAAAGGCTTCATGAACAATACATGCACCATCCCAAAGCACTAAATTGCGACCAGAAATTTTACTTATGTAATGGCCTAAATTTTTATCTGGAGCAAAAATAATAGGAATTTCTTTAGGAACAGATTCTACAATTTTCATGGCATTTGATGAGGTGCAAACTATATCGCTCATCGCTTTAATTTCAGCTGAACAATTAATATAAGTAATCACTAAATGATCTGGATGTTTTTCTTTAAAAGCTTTAAAAGTATCAGGAGGACAAGAATCTGCTAAGGAGCAACCAGCTTTTAAGTCTGGTAAGACTACAGTTTTAGTAGGATTCAAAATTTTGGCTGTTTCAGCCATAAAATGTACACCAGCAAACACAATGATATCGGCATCTGTTTCGGCAGCTTTTTGAGATAAACCTAAGCTATCTCCAACATAATCTGCCACATCTTGAATTTCTGGCACTTGATAATAATGTGCTAAAATAATAGCATTTTTTACTTTCTTTAAACGGAGTATCTCTTTTTTTAAGTCCAACGTATTTAGGTGTTTACGGATTTAGTAAGACGCAAATTTATTATTTATCAGCTTTAAAAATTATGATAAAAATCATAAACTATGATAATGTTAATTGATACAAGACTAAAATATCTTTTTATATCTTTACAAAAAAACACTGTGCTATCAAATGCTTGTCAATATGCTATCAGATCTATTCTCTATTTGGGAATGCGTTCTAATGAAGAATATAAAATTGGAGTAAAAATTATTTCTAAAGAATTAGAAGTGCCTCACCCTTTTTTAGCCAAATTACTGCAACAATTAAATAAAAGTAATCTGGTTACTTCTACTAAAGGACCATATGGTGGTTTTTATTTAAGTGAAGAAAACAAACAACACACAGTTTGGGATATTGTTTCTGTAATTGATGGTCACGAAAAATTTAATCAATGTTTTTTAGGTTTATCTAAGTGTGGAGACGATAATCCATGTCCTGTTCATTTTACTGTTTCAGCTTTCAAACAAAAATTGTTTCAAGATTTTAAAGAAAAAACCATTGCTGAATTTGTTGAAGAAATTAAATTGAAAGGTCGATTTATTTCATTAAAGTCTTTCGATGTTTTGCAAACAGATTCAGACTCTTAAACTTTTTATTAGTTTTTTCAGGATTGGCAAACCAATGATGCTAATACTAGTAGTTAAAACTACACCAAACACAAAGAATGCAAAATAAACCCAAAACAGACTGTCTTGCATGTTAGAAAACGAGGTGTCGTTTCCAGTATATATCCAATGACTTCTTCTGGCACCAGCCACCATTAATGCCGAAAAGAAGAGGAAGAGTGTGATATTAAATCCCCAAAGACCACGCTTTATAAGAGTTTCTTGTTTTTTAGAAAAAGCTGAGATTCTTGAAATGATAAATAGGAGCGAAGCAAATAGAATAGTTGTGTTAATACCAATAGTTGTTCCCATTGAATGTGCGACTGTAACATGCGTTCCATGTGTAAAGAAATTAATGGCTGGAATAGAAAACAGTAAAGCAATAATTAAGTTGATAAAAATCCAGAAATCGGTTGATACTAAAAATCGGTAAGCTAAAGGATATGCTTCTTTTTTAGTCTGACTTAAGTTTTTCTTCCAATCGTATATCATGTATCCTAGAATAATCCATTCGGTCATACTAACACCATAAGCAACATATCTTATCCACGGTTGGGTAGGAACAATATAGGTATGATGTGCCCAACCAAACATTAAATTTGTTAGGCCTAGAAAATAAAAGAAAAAAGCTAATTTACCTCTGCCAATAGCATCGCTACCTTTTATTTTAGCCATAATATAAATGGAAATTCCATACACCAACATATTCCAGGAACCAACAAAAGAGCCATAAGATTTCCATTGAATTGTTAAATCTTTAATAACATGCTCCCTAAAATATGGTAATAACCATAAGTGTGCTTCAGTTAAATGAATCATCATAAAAACAATTCCAGTTCCCCACATCCAGTAATATACAGGCCAGATTTTAACTTGCTTCATCATGGTTTTAAAATAATTAATTCCAAAAAGAAACCAACCAAATAATATGGGAATGGTTAAAATAGGAGTGAAGGCTAAATATTCTCTGCCTTCCATTTTTCCGAAGAAATAAGATAGATAAATACCTAAACCTGTTAAAAGAAAAACAACTAAATGAAGTTTCATTAACTTATTTGAAAACAATTTCAACTTTTCAATTTGTGTTAGGTAAAAATAGATGCTTCCAGTAGCGCAAAGTATAATCCATGTTATAACTGTTGTTACATGAAACGGTCTCATTTTATGAAATGGGATAAGGTCTTTTAAAAACTCTGGAATAAGATATTGTAAGGCTGCAAATAAACCAAATAGCATTCCAACTAATAATGCTGAAAGTGCTGTAATTAAAAAAATGATGGCTGCTTTATTTTTCATTTTTATATTCTATTTCTACCCAACCATTAGGTTTAAATTTGGCGTTGTAATTTGGATAATATCCTGTGCTGTCAATAAATTTTAAATAGGTAACTAAGGCTTCTTTTTCAGCATCTGAAAAATTGAATTTTGGCATGGTTTTTACGCCACTATTTAGAAAGGCTTTAATGTACATAGGCCCTTTATTTTCTACACTATATATATTGGTCAAATCTGGACCTAAATAGCCACCTAATCCATAAGTTTGATGACATGACCAACAATTATTTTCTTGCCACAAACGTTGCCCATGCAACCCTTGTTCTGTTAATTTTACCGGATTTTTATTTTCATTAGATGTGTAAACAAATCCATTAAAAATTACCAAAAGAATTATTAGAATTGTGATAACTAAAAAATTATATGTTGTTTTTTTTGTCATTTTAAATAATTAAAACCAGACTTATAAAAATAGTTAAGAAGCCTACAAGTAGAACTTTCCAAAACCAATTAGAATGTTGCAACTCCATAAAATAAAAAGCGACTGCTAAAAATTTCAAGGCAGAAAGTATCATGATTAATTGTTTTGAATAATCAATTTCAGAATTAGACACTATTGCAGTGAGAAGTGTTAAAATTACAAGTACAATTAAAACGTATAGAAATAATTTCTGCTTCATCTTAAAAAACTAAATAAATTACTGGGAATAACAACAGCCAAATTAGGTCGCACATGTGCCAAAAAGTAGCACTAGCTTCCACATCTTCTAAAATGAGTTTTTCGGGCTTTTTGGTCATAGTTATTAAAACCGAAGCTAAAATGACCAATCCAACCAGAACATGAATCACATGAAATAGGGTTAGCATCCAATAGAATGAAAAAAAAGTATTGTAACCCATTGTTAGCCCAGCATCAATTTTATCTAAATACTCTACAGTTTTTAAACCTAAAAAGAGCAAGCCTCCAAGCATGGTGAGTTTTAAGTATAATTTTGATTTAGGGATATTATAAATCTTTAATGCACCAACCGTTAGAGCCATAAAACAACCACTAACTAACAAGAACAACGTGTTTATAGCTCCAAAGGTGGTGTTTAATTGTAATCTTGATTCATGAAAAAGTTCTGGTTCGTCTTTGCTATACCAAACCATAGCAACCAAAACAGCTCCAAAGGTGATAAGCTCTAGATAAATAATAATCCACATTAAAATGCCTCCTGGTGGATAAAGAATATTCTTGATATTATTTTGTTGAATAACTGTTGACATTAGCTTTGATGCTTTATTTTTTCGTAGAGTTTTACCAAAGATTGCAGCAACTCAACTGGTGTTGTTAATATTTGATAATGGTTTTGTCCAAACATTTGTGGTAAGTAATATTTTGCTTGTGCTTCAATGGCTAGAGCATAGGAATTAATATTACGTTGGTTTAATTCACGAAGTGCTTGCTTCACATCGTTTATGCCATATTTCCCTTCATATTTATCGTAATCGTTTGGTTTTCCATCTGAGATTAAAATCACCCATTTGTTTTTGGTGTCTCTTGTATCTAACAAAGCTCCCGAATGACGTAAAGCTGCTCCAATTCTAGTATATCCACTTGGTTCAACAGCTCCAATTTTGTGTTTGGCTTTATCCCAAGGATCATCAAACCCTTTTACATTAAGATAAGTAGCATAGTTTCTAGTTTTTGAATAAAAACAATTTATTGAGAAATCGACATTAAATTCGTTTAATATTTCACCAAAAATAATGGAGACCTGTTTTTCTACATCAATTACTTTATTCCCTCCAGCATATCCATCGCTAGACAGACTGATATCCAGTAAAATTAAAATGGATAAATCTTTGTCTTTTTTACGTTTCGAAAGGTATATTTTTTCTGAAGGTGTTCGTCCAGAATGCATATCTACATACAAATCAGTAATCGCATCTAAATCAAAATCTTCACCTTGTGTTTGTCTGCGTTGTTGTTGATATTTGTTATTAACTGAAGTCAACATTTTACGCAATCCTGTTAAGGTAGATGCATTTTTTTGAAGTGTTTTTTTATAATACCCTAAATCGTTTTCTACTTGTGTTTTAGGATATACTTTACAGAATTTGGATTTGTATTCGCGTTTGGAATAATTCCATTCATCATAAGCAATATGAGGTGCTTCTGTATCTAATTCGGCACTTTCAGAAATGGTGGTATTTTCAATAAATTCAGCCTGATAAATAGAATGAACAGAGTCGTCTACACGAACTGTTTGTTTCATGTTGAGGTCTTCCAACGCATTGGCATGATCGTCCAAATCATCATCGCCATCAAAATCTCTCCAGCCACCTTCCCATTCTTCAGCTGTTTCAACTTTTTCAAAATTATGCAACAGCACATAATCTTCCTGTTGTTTTTTATCTATTTCTAAAGTAGATATTTCTTCAACGGCATTGGCTTTTAAAATGGTGTTTATTTCGTTGTCTATGGCTTTTTTAACCTGTTCTGAAATATTACTTAATACAGATTTCTTTAAAGTTTCGGGATCATTTTTCATCCATTTTCCGTAGATAAAACTTAAATCTTCTGGTGTTTTTTCGGTAACAAATTTAAAATAATGAGAAATTAATTCTTGATGAATGTGTTTTGTTATAGGAAATTGCTGAAACATTTTGTTTATAATTAAAGTAGAAGTTTCAACGGCTTTTTCACGAGCCTCTTCTAAAGTAAATTCGTCTTCAGCACTAAAATTTAAGTTTAAGTTTTTTTGAAAAGAGAGGTAAACAATTCTGAAAATATAGAATTTGGTATTTTGTTCAATCGTTTGAAATTCTGAAAATCGAGTAGGTAAGAAAAAGCTATTGTTTTTATAACCACCTTCGCGTTCAGCCTCGAAAATTTCGATGGCTTGACCTGTAATAGCTCTAGAAAAAATTGTGAGCCTTTGTTTAATATCTTCTAATTTAACAGCATGTTCAAGTGTTTCTTGAGCGTTCTTTTTACGACGCTTCAAAAAAGAGGCTATTTTAGAAAATAGATATTCATCTGGTTCAAACATGATTTTTATTTAAATCATTAAATCACATAAATCTGACAAGGCTTCGGTAATTTCTAAATCGTCTGTTAGTGGTTCTACAACAGCCACACGTACTGCCAGACGTTTGCCTAATCCAGTATGAATAAGTTTGGCTGCATCAACTAATAAACGTGTAGATACAGTTTCAGTTAAACCAAGTTCTGTAAGGTTTCTAATTTTAGTTGCAATGGACACTAATTTTTTAGCTATTGAAGGGTCTATTTGTGTTTCATTTACTAATATTTCAGCTTCAACCTTTTCATTTGGATAATTAAAAGCCAATGCAATAAAACGTTGTCTTGTTGAAGGTTTCAATTCTTTAAATCCTTTTTGATAACCAGGGTTAAACGATGCTACCAACATAAAGTCTGGATGTGCTTTTATAGTTTCACCTAACTTATCTATATATAATTCTTTTCTATGATCTGTTAAGGAGTGTATTGCGACTATAACATCTGGTCTGGCCTCAGCAATTTCATCTAAATAAATAACAGCTCCTTGTTTTACTGCTTTGGTTAAGGGTCCATCTATCCATACAGTTTCGGCACCTTTAATAATATAGCGACCAATTAAATCTGTTGAAGAGGTTTCTTCATGACAAGAAATAGTAATTAATTCCTTGTCTAACTGATGCGTCATGTAATCAACAAAACGTGTTTTTCCAGTTCCAGTTGGTCCTTTTAGCAATACAGGAATTTTATTTTTATAAGCATGTTCAAATACTTCAATTTCTTTCCCAATAGATTTGTAGAAAGGTTTTAAAGTTGTTGTATGTTGTATATCTGTTTTCAAAATAGTTGGTTTTAAATTAAGTTAGAAAAATGAATCGGTTATAATTTAAAATTTAAAAAAAGCCCTTTGGTTTAAGATTTCTGAAGTTTAAGTAATTATCAGGTATGAGAAATGTAGAACTTCATAATCTTCTTATTAACCAAAAGGCCATTTTTTGCTTTAAAGTGTGTTATAAATCGGATTCTAAATCTAAAGCTTCATCTGTAGGCTTTCCATGTTTTATAAAATCCATGATATACATAATAATTCCTACAGTAAATAATGTTGCACATAAAATTAATACGACAAAATGAATACTAATTTCAGCTTGAACTTCCATAAAATCCATTTTAAATTTACGTTCTAAATATACTTGAGCGACACCTGCAACACCAAAGGCAACTGTCATACCAATCATACCAATATTAGACATCCAAAAGGCTGCTCGACCCACACTACTATCGAATAACTTTCGACCAGTCATGTTAGGCAAGGCATAACTTATTATAGCTAAAACTATCATGGCATAAGCTCCCCAAAAAGCAAGGTGACCATGCATAGCAGTTACTAAAGTTCCATGAGTATATAAATTGGTTTGAGGTAACGTATGAGCAAAACCTAATAATCCAGCTCCAACAAAAGAGACTATGGCAGAACCAAGAGTCCAGAATAAAGCAATTTTATTTGGGTGTTTCTTTTCGCCTTTTCTATACATATTTACAGCAAATAACGCCATAGCTAAGAACGCTAAAGGTTCTAGTGCTGAGAAAATACCACCAACAATTAACCAGATTTTATTTACACCTATGTAGTAATAGTGGTGACCAGTTCCAAGAATACCAGATAAGAATGTTAAACCAACTATTACATAAAGCCATTTTTCAATAACCTCTCTATCAACTCCAGTAAGTTTTATTAATAGGAAAGATAAAATACCACCCATAATTAATTCCCAAACACCTTCAACCCATAAGTGAACAACCCACCATCTAAAGAAAGAGTCTGTTACTTGACTATCGAATGGCAACATGCCAGGAATATAGAGTAAAGCAGCAAATAGTAAACCCATTGTAAGTACTAAAGCTGTTGTGGTTTTTCGTTTTCCTTTAAAAAGTGTGGCTAAAATAAGCCCTAAAAACAAGAGTACATTTACTACAACAAGGTAGTCTAATTGTCTTGGGATTTCTAAAAATTTACGTCCTTCCCACCAATTAAAATGGTAACCAACAACTGCAGCAACACCAACAACAGCAAGGGAGATTAATTGGACATAAGCCAATTTAACACTCACTAATTCGTGTTGTGCTTCTTCTGGAATAATATAATATGCAGCTCCCATAAAACCAGATAATAACCAAACCACTAATAGATTTGTGTGTACTGCTCTGGCTGTGTTAAAAGGGATAAATTCATGAAGTCCATCGAATCCAATACGAGCGAAACCCATAATAAATCCGTAGGTAATTTGTAAAACGAGTAGTAGCATTGAAAAGGCAAAAAACCAATAGGCTACTTTTTGTGATTTATATTTCATAGTTAGTTAGTTTTTATTTCTTTCAATTTTATCTTTCGCTAAAGGAGATACTACAGTATCGAATCCGTTTAAATCAATGCCTCCAATCCAGTCGAAAAAAGCGATTAAATCATCAGCTTCTTCTTTTGTAAATCCGTAGGCAACCATTTTTCTTCCGTTTGGATTCCAAGGCACAGGAGACATTAAAACAGCTTTAACGTATCCTTCACCTCTACGGTCTAATACTTTTGTTAATTCTGGAGCATAATAGGCTCCTTCACCCAAAATAGTATGGCAACCCATACAGTTGTTTTCTTCCCATAAAACTTTACCTCGAACAACTTGTTCTGTAATACCTTCATGATTGGTTTGATCTTGACTTTTACTAAAAGAAAAAATGGTTAATCCTATAAAAATTAAGAATGTAACCACAGTACCTCCAAGAAAAAACGCTCGTGCTTGTTTTTTTGATAACATGAGTTTATTGTTTAATTAGTTAAAAAGACCTTTTTATCTTTTATACAAAAATAGAGTGACAAAGGTACTTAAAACATGACTTTAGTCATATAATTAAAAAAAACTAAGATTGAATCATGGGTGTAAAAATATAGGTTAAGATGTACTTAATTCTACTTATACGCTAAACTAATGCGTATAAATTGTAGTCAAGAGGAAAAGCCTTTGGTAAAAACAAGGTAATAAACAGTTCCACTTGGATGGTTTAAAAATTGCAGAAATAGATAAAAATTGAAGCTTTATTTAGAACTGTACTAGATTTCTATAAATTTTATTTTAGACGTTCAATTACGTTTTTAAGTTTGTTTTCAACATCTTTGGCTACTTCACCCAAGTTATTGTTTTCTACAGTTCCCATAGAAGCAATAGGGTCTACAGCAGCTACTTCAACACTATTATTTTCTACTTGCTTAACAATCACATTGCAAGGTAAAAATACACCAATATTGGGTTCAGATTTTATCGCTTCGTATGCGTGTTTTGGACTACAAGCTCCTAAAATAATATAGGGATCTATATCTACATCTAATTTGTTCTTAAGGGTGTTTTTTATATTAATTTCGGTTAGGACACCAAAGCCTTCTTCTTTTAGAGCTGCTTTTGTTTTATTTATAGCATCTTCAAAAGTGGTGTTTTCTAAAATGGTAGAAAAAAAATAAGTCATAATTTTAATTATTTTGATTTCTTTTAAAAATACAAAAAATCTATCAAAAGGAATAAATAGCGAGGAGGTAAATAAAGATGTAGAATCAAAAAATTTTAACTCTCTCGCTTCACTAAAGCATAATAATCACCTTCTAATGGAAGGTATCCTTGATCATAAACAAAATAGTAAACAGTGCCAACTTTTGTTGTGTAAATACTTGTAAAATAATTAAAATCAAATCCTTTTTCTATAAGCTTAGATCTTGAAGTTTTTGTTTTCTTATCAGGATTAAGTTCTTCAAGAATTCTATAGTTTTTTCTTAACCTGTTATTTGTGTTTCTAATTAAGTTTTTAGAATCTTTATTAACGTTATTATTGTAGGCATTTCTACATGCATCGCTACAGAATTTTTTATCAATCCTACCAATAATCTTCTCACCACATTCTGGACATTGTTTTTGCATCTATATTATTTTTAATGATTGTCAATTATAGGCTTTTCTATTTTATACCAACGTAAGTTTACTTGTTCTTGTTCAAAATAAAAATCTTCCACATAATGTAATCCTATTTTTAAAAGCGCATTATGTGATGCTTGATTTCCTAGTTCTGTTGTAGCAAATATTTCAGGAAGTTTCATAGTTTTAAAAGCATATTCAACTGAGACTTTACCAGATTCTGTTGCATAGCCTTTTCCCCAATAACGTTTAATTAGTCTATAACCAACATCATAATATTTAGTAAGACCATTCATGTTGTATTCTGTATTTAAACGTAAGCCAGACCATCCTACAAAATCTCCAGAAGATTTTTCAATTACAGCAAATCTGCCAATACCTCGTTCTTTATATTGTGTTAAAACGCTTTCTAGAATCTTTTGAGATTCATCTATAGTTTTTACTGGTTTGTTGCCTAAATATTTATGTACTTCAGGGTCTGAATCTAATTCAAACATACCATCTAAATCTGTTAATCTAAGCTCTCTTAAAAGAAGTCTTTCTGTTTCAATATGAAATGTCATTTACTTTTATTCAATTTTCAAATTGTTTTGAACAGTCTAAAGATAGGAAATTCTATTCATTTACAAACGACTACAAACATTTACAAACGAATTTAAATAGTTAACAACCGACTAACATTTGCATGTGGTTGCATCTTTGCCTTGTTGAATTGAACTAATGAGATTCAATATAATTAAAACCTTATCTTATGAATACGTTAAGAAACAAAGTACAGTTAATTGGTAACTTAGGAAACGATCCAGAAATCATCAATCTTGAATCAGGTAAAACATTAGCAAAATTTGCGATTGCAACTAACGAAAGTTATAAAAATGCTAAAGGCGAAAAAATTACTGACACCCAATGGCATAATGTAGTTGCTTGGGGAAAAACAGCAGAAATTATTGAAAAATATGTAACCAAAGGAAAAGAAGTTGCTATTGAAGGAAAATTAACTTCTAGAAGCTATGAAACTAAAGAAGGCGAAAAACGCTATATAACCGAAGTGGTATGTAATGAACTTTTGATGTTAGGTAAATAAAGTTTATAGAGTATTTGTAAAAAAAGCGACTTAGGTCGCTTTTTTTATTTTAAGAATCTGTTTTTCTATGAAGGTTACACGTATGCCAAATAATAAGATAAAACCACCAAAAACCATTTGTAATGAAATGGTCTCATCAATAAATATCCATGCCAAAAGAGACGCTAAAATACCTTGCCCTAATAAACTGACAGAAACTCTGGTAGCTCGCATATGTTTTGTTGCATAACTAATTAGAAACCAAGCTAGCAATTGACATACTACAGCCTGAATAATTAAAACGAGCCAACCAGTATTTGAAAAACCTGTAAATGGTTCGTTTATGGCATAGCTTACAATGCCTAAATGAATTGAAGAAGCCAGTAAACTTAAAGTCATAAATGAAATAACATTCATAGTTTTTAAGACCTCCTTACTAATTAACATATAAAAGGCATAAAGTACTCCGGAAAGTACTCCAAAACTAAAAGCCAAATCAAAATCAAGGTTTCTAAATACAGTAAAACCAACCAACATCATCATCCCAAAAACGGCAATTACAGTCCCAATCCAGAAATTGGTTTTTGGTTTATCTTTTACAAAAAACAACGATAAAACGCCCACCCAAACTGGAGATAAGTTTGTTAATAATGAGGCTTGAGTTGCTGTAGATTCTTGGATAGCAACATTCCAAACAGCCACATCACTACCAAATACAATACCACATAAAATAGCTAAAAGTCCTGCTTTTAAATTTGGAATTTTAAATTGTTTGCTTATTAAAACATAAGGTAGTAGTAAGACTAAGGAAAACAACATTCTGTAAAATGCTGAAATAACGCCTGGTGTCAAATTTAGTTTAACCAGAATTGGGAATATAGATATGCAGAATATTCCAATAACTAATGCGATTCTAGCCTTTTTCATTTGAAAATTATTTAGTGACTTAAAATGAGTCGGCAAAAGTACTTATATTTTACAGAAATAAATGAGACTAAATTAGCCAGTTATGGTTAAATATTATCTTGTTTACTTATGAAGTTTTAATTGAATGCGTTTTCGTGCCACATCCACTTCCAGGACTTTTACAATAACTTGTTGATGTAAGCTCACATGCTCATTCACATCACTCACAAAACTATCTGATAAATTGGACACATGAATCAAGCCACTTTCTTTGATACCAACATCTACAAAAGCACCAAAATTAGTAATGTTGTTTACAATACCAGGAAGTAATTGTCCTTCTTGTAGATCGATTATGGATTTAATATTTTGGTTAAACGTAAACACTTTTGCTTGCTCGCGAATATCCAAGCCAGGTTTTTCTAGTTCTTTAATAATATCTTGAAGTGTTGGTAATCCAACTGAATTGGTACAATAAGGTTTTAAATCTATTTTTTGAAGTATCGCTGAATTACCAATTAAATCTGAAATATTTTTGCCCAAATCCTTTGCCATTTTTTCAACAATCGCATAACTTTCGGGATGTACAGCAGAATCGTCCAACGGATTTTTAGCCTCTTTAATTCTTAAAAAAGCACCACCTTGTTCAAACGCTTTATCGCCTAAACGTGGTACTTTTTTTATATCGTTTCTTGATTTAAAAACACCATTTTCTGTTCTGTAATTAAAAATGTTTTCAGCTAATTTAGGTCCAATTCCTGACACATAACTTAATAAACTGGTACTTGCTGTATTGATGTTTACTCCAACAGCATTCACACAATTTTCAACTACAATATCTAATTCTTTTTGAAGTTTTGTTTGGTCCACATCGTGTTGGTATTGTCCAACTCCAATAGATTTGGCATCAATTTTCACTAATTCTGCTAATGGATCTTGCAAACGTCTTCCAATGGAAACGGAGCCTCGAACTGTGACATCGTAATCTGGAAATTCATCTCTAGCAATTTTGGAAGCCGAATAAATACTGGCTCCAGCTTCACTAACCACAAAGACTTGAATGTCGTTTTTAAACCGTATTTTCCTGATTAATGCTTCGGTTTCTCTTGAAGCTGTTCCGTTTCCAATAGCAATCGCTTCAATTTGATAGGCTTCAGATAGAGAACTTATTTTTTTCATGGCTCCAATAGCATCACTTTTTGGAGGATGAGGATAAATGGTTTCGTTATGTTTTAAATTACCTTGAGCATCTAAACATACTATTTTACAACCAGTTCTAAAACCAGGATCGATGGCTAACACGCGTTTTTCACCTAAAGGCGAGCCTAACAATAATTGTTTTAAGTTTTTAGCAAAGACGTTTATGGCAGAAGCGTCTGCTTTTTCTTTGGCATTTTGAAGAGCTTCGTTAGACAAAGATGGAAACAATAAACGCTTGTATGCATCCTTAATGGCAATCTCAATTTGCTCTGAACAAGCATTGTTAGAACGAATGATGCGATCTTCAATTTTAGCTAGAGCTTTAACGTCATCAATAGATATTTTTGTTTTTATAAAGCCTTCCTTTTCAGCTCTTAAAATCGCTAATAATCTATGTGAAGGAATGCGACTTAATGCTTCTTCCCATTCAAAATAATCTCTATATTTTTGAGCATCATCACTTTTAGCTTTTACAACTTTCGTGGAAATCATAGCAAAACGTTCTAATTGATAACGTATGTTTTTTCTAACATCTGTACGTTCGTTAACCCATTCAGAAATAATATGTCTTGCTCCTTCCAAAACATCTTCAATATTAGAGATTTCTCCTTTTATATATTTATAGGCAATGGATTCAATATCTGAAGCATTTTGACTCATAATAATTTTCGCCAAAGGTTTCAAACCATTTTTTCTTGCCGTTTCAGCTTTGGTTTTTCTGCTTTTTTTGAATGGTAAATACAAATCTTCAAGGGTTGATAAATCTTGAGTTTTTTCAATTTTTAGTTTCAATTCTTCTGTTAAAACGTCTTGTTCTTCTAAAGCTTTAAGAATGGTTGTTTTTCGTTTTTCAAGAGCTTCAAACTGTTCTTTATATTTTACAATCTCACCAATTTGAACTTCATCTAGATTGCCTGTGCGCTCTTTTCTATAACGAGAAATAAACGGAATGGTACAGGCTTCATTTAATAATTCGACTGTGTTTTTTACTGAAGATTCTGGAAGTTTGGTTTGTGAAATTATATAGGAAATCATAAATCAATTTTGAAAATCGAAAATACTAAAAAAAACCTCTTAGAATAAAGTCTGCGAGGTTAAAATGTATAGTTTTTAATGCTTAAATAAGCAACTATTTAAGTTGCTTAGTGTCTTCTTTTTTAGTTGACGAAATAGTTTTCTGTTTTTTTAAAATATAAAAATCAGCTAATTCGCCAGTAACTTTATTTCCAGATTTATCAAGTTGTGTTAAAGTGTTCTCACCTACCAAGTAAGAAGTTTCATTGTCGTCTGATAATAGTATTTTTTGACCATTATCAATCCATTTAATATACCCACGACCATCGAAAACACCATCTTTTTTTCCTAAATAATTGTCTTTAGCTACAAAGGTTTGGTCCTTTTTAATGGTAATGGTTCTTTCTATGCCTTCACAATCGGCACATGGAAGTGTTCCAATATAAGTTCCTTCCCAGTCTAATGAGCTTTCACTAGTGTGAGAATCGATGACTACTTTTTCTTCAACGATTTTTTCTGAAGTAGTTTCGGCATTCTTTTTTTCGTTTGAATTACAACTAGAGAAAATTAATAACACTAAAGTTGCAATGGATATGTTTATTGCTTTCATAAATAAATTAAAGGTTATTTAATTAATTTTAATATCTTTTAAATAATGTATAAATATAAGGACGCTCGCCACCAAACGGATTGATAAATGTATGATTAAACGAATCTAAAAGTTGGAAATCTGTTCCTAAACTATTTTGAAGCATCTCTACATTATAGCGTTTAAGATTTAAACCACAGCATTTTTCAGCTCCATCAAGAGCAAAAACAGCAATAAGAACATAACCATTTTTTGAAACTATTTTTTTGATGAGGTTGAAATAAGCAGTCTGCTCTTCTTCCTTTAAAAAGAAATGAAGTACAGCTCTATCAATCCATAAATCAATAGGCTCTAGGTTTTGTAATACTGTAGGATTTGTTAAATCGTCTGCAATTGTTTTTAAATTGTAATTATGTGATTGCTTAATACGATCTTTTAGCTTTAATAATGCTAAATCACTTAAATCGTTTGCAATAAGATTGGTGTAATCAGCATCCAAAAGCGAATCTATTAAAGTGGTAGTTCCAGCGCCAACATTTAAAATTCTGGTATCTTTATCAAACAGACAGGTTTCAATAAGTTGCATGGTTGGAGTTGGATTTTCTTCAAACCAACCTAATTGATTATCTTCCTTATTGTAGGCTGTATTCCAATGCGATTTTAAGTCTTGAGAGTTGTTCATATTAACTTATATGAAATCCATTAGTTACATTCGTATCTCCTGTGCTGAGCGAAGTCGAAGTATCTGGGTTTACAAAAACCAATTTTCCATCAGACGTTTCAGTCATTAAAATCATGCCTTGACTCTCTACACCACGAAGCGCTCTTGGAGCTAAATTAACTAAAACAGTTACCTTTTTGCCAACCACTTCTTCAGGAGTAAAACTTTCGGCAATGCCAGAAACAATAGTTCTTACATCGATTCCAGTATCTACTTTTAAAACTAAAAGCTTTTTAGCTTTTGGCATTTTTTCGGCTTCTAAAATAGTTCCAACTCTCATATCGAGTTTCGTAAAATCATCGAATGTGATTTCTTCTTTTTGAGGTTCAACCGTTTTATTGGCAGCTTCGTTAGCTTTTTTTGTAGCCAATAATTTATCAATTTGTGCCTGAACCGTTTGGTCTTCAATTTTTGAGAAAAGTAATTTTGCTTGTCCTATTTTGTGACCAGCTGGAAGAAGGATGTCCTTTGAAGAGATATCGTTCCATGAGTTCTCGATACGATTCTCCGTAGTCGAATCACTCGAACTGACGTTGTCATTCTGAGCTTGTCGAAGAATCTCTTTCAATTTATTAGAAGTAAACGGTAAAAAAGGTTCGCTTAAAGTTGCTAAGGCTGAAGCAATTTGTAAAGCCACAAACATAATAGTTTGAGTTCTGGCTTCATCTTCTTTAATCACTTTCCATGGTTCTTCGTCTGCTAAATATTTATTTCCAAGTCTAGCAAGATTCATTAATTCTTGACTTGCTTCACGGAATCTGTAGCGTTCAATAGAACTTGAAATAACGGCAGGATAGGCTTTTACAGTTGCTAGAGTTTCATCATCAATTTGAGAAAATTCAGACGGTTCTTGAACAATGCCATTGTAATATTTATTGGTTAAAACTACCACGCGATTGATAAAGTTTCCAAAAATAGCAACCAATTCATTGTTGTTTCTTGCTTGAAAATCTTTCCAGGTAAAATCGTTGTCTTTTGATTCTGGAGCATTTGCAGTTAAAGCATAACGCAAGACGTCTTGCTGATTTGGAAAATCTTCCAGATATTCTGGTAACCAAACAGCCCAGTTTTTAGAAGTTGATAATTTGTTGCCTTCCAAGTTTAAAAACTCGTTTGCAGGTACGTTATCTGGTAGAATATAACTTCCTTCTGCCTTTAACATAGCTGGAAAAATTATGCAGTGAAACACTATATTATCTTTTCCTATAAAATGCACCAATTTGGTGTCTTTATCTTTCCAATAAGGTTCCCAATCTTTTCCTTCTCGTTCGGCCCATTCTTTAGTTGCTGAAATGTAACCAATTGGTGCATCGAACCAAACATAAAGGACTTTCCCTTCAGCATCTGGAAGTGGGACAGGAATTCCCCAATCTAAATCTCTGGTTACTGCTCTTGGTCGTAAACCATCGTCAATCCATGATTTTACTTGTCCATAAACATTAGGTTTCCAATCTTTTTTATGACCTTTTAAAATCCATTCTTTTAAAAAATCTTCATGCTTATCTAAAGGCAAGAACCAGTGTTTTGTTTGTTTTAAGGTTGGCACATTTCCTGTAATAGCAGACTTCGGATTGATTAAATCTGTGGCATTATGACTTGTTCCACAGTTCTCACATTGGTCGCCATAACTTTCTTCGTTGCCACATTTTGGGCAAGTTCCAACAACAAATCTATCGGCTAAAAACTGATTCGCTTCTTCATCGTACAATTGTTCTGTAACTTCTTCAATAAATTCGCCTTTATTATATAGAGTTGTAAAAAATTCTGAAGCTGTGTCATGATGAATTTTAGCTGAAGTTCTAGAGTAGTTATCTAAAGAAATACCAAAATCTTCAAACGATTTTTTAATGATCGCATGATATTTATCTACAATATCTTGAGGTGAAACACCTTCTTTTTTCGCTTTAATAGTAATAGGAACACCATGTTCATCACTTCCACAAATAAAAGCAACATCGTTTCCTGTTAAACGCAAATAGCGAGCATAAATATCTGCTGGCACATAAACACCTGCTAGATGGCCAATATGGATTGGTCCATTTGTATAAGGTAAAGCAGCTGTTATGGTATATCTCTTAGGAGTATTCATTTTTTAATTTTGGTCAGGTCGAGCGCAGTCGAGACCTACTTTAAAACCTCTCGACTGCGCTCGAGGAGACAAATGATGTCAATTAAATTTAGAAGCTACAAAAGTACACATTTTAAAAGCTATTTATAAAAAAAATGTACATTTACAATATGACAAAAAACACTTTAATATTAC
>Ga0209344_10001775_pt1 | contig 26608 bp, 18 predicted proteins | sample Cruoilmetagenom6_FD_187293 | JGI IMG/M metagenome (GOLD analysis project Ga0209344, IMG submission 187293) | Oil polluted marine microbial communities from Coal Oil Point, Santa Barbara, California, USA - Santa Barbara Oil Seep Sample 6 (SPAdes)... | ecosystem: Environmental > Aquatic > Marine... | reverse complement strand
GCTCAATCGAGGGGTCGGAATTCGTGTCGGTGAACGAGTCGAGTTCGCAAGGCTGTTCCGGGACAATGTCGTGCTCACCGTCGTCGGAATCGCCCAAGCCCCACCTATGGGCGGGCGTCCGATGGGCTACACAACAATCGACACCCTCGACCGGATGTCGCGGAAAAAGAACCAAATTTCAGATCTGGAAGTCAAGCTCCAAGAGGGTGTGGACCCCGATGAGTTCGTCCTCGCCCACATCGATGCGTATCCGGGACGAGCGATCGTCCAGACAACCGGACGCATCACCGCTGGGGTTGAGCAGAACCTTGCCGCCGCGCAGATGGGGTTCATGCTGATCTCGCTCATCACACTCATTTCGGCCGCGTTCATCATCACCACAGGATTGACTACCGGGGTCGCTGAGCAGCAGAAAATGCTCGGGGTCCTCCGTTGTATCGGTGCCCATCGCAGTCAACTCGGGATTGCGCAGCTTTTGGTTGGTTTTACCGTCTCAGGATTCGGAGCAATCGCCGGGCTCCCCCTCGGTATCGGGCTCGCGTGGATTTTAGTCAAAGTGTTCGACCAGCAGCTCCCCGCCGGGCTGGTCATCCCCCCCGTTAGTCTGACGCTGACACTGATCGGCGCACTCGGCGCGGGGCTCATTGGGGCGCTCTGGCCCGCATGGAGAGCCGCGACCCTTTCGCCCATCGAAGCGATGACCCAGCAGGCCCAGCCCTCCAAACCGGCCCAGATCCGTGCGGTCACGATCATTGGATTCATCGGTATTGCGTTGATGGCAACCATTGTCGTCTCCGGATTAACCGGCCAGGTCTTCTTTTGGACATACCTTTCGATCGGCCTCCCCGCGATGTTCCTCGGGTATTTCCTCGCATCCGCGGCTGTCGTCGTCCTCATCGCCCGGACCATCGGCCCGTGGATCTCAAGACTATTTGGGCTCCCCGAGTCCCTCCTCGTTCGCACTGTCCGCGCCACCCCATACCGCCACGGCTTCACCGCGGGCGCCCTCATGACCGGGCTGGCGCTCCTCATCGCGATCTGGACCAACGGCTCGGCAGCAATGCGCGATTGGATCAATCAGATTCAGTTCCCAGACGCCTTCGCCTACGGGCTCCCGATGAGCGATGAAGCGATCGGTATCCTCAACGATCTCGATGTCGTCGAGCGGACCTGCGCCATCAACATGCTCGCTGTGGAGACAGATGCCTTCGGGGTTAAAGCACTGCAGTCATACAAAACCAACTACTTCGGGTTCGAGCCTGATGCATTCTTTGATATGGTCCATGTCGAGTTCATCGAGGGCGATCCAGACACCGCATTGGCCAAACTCAAGGAGGGTGGCAGCGTCATCGTCGCGCGAGAGTTCCTCATCGCAAAGGGCTTAGGAGTGGGCGATGTGTTCGCTTGCAAAGATTCGACGGGCCAAGAGCACAACTTCGATATCGTCGGGGTGGTCACGACTCCAGGTTTAGAACTTGTTTCCCAGTACTTCGATCTGGGCGAGAGCATGGTTCAGCAAGCCATCAGCTCGGTATTCGGATCGAGGGCGGACATGATCGAGCACTTCGGGGTCAGCGAGCCCATGCTTATCCAGATCGACCTCGATGATTCGGTCCCAACCAAAGAGGCAATTGACGAGATAGAGCGGGCATTGATCGGATCAGGGGTGCTCAATGTTGGATCAGGAGCGAGGATCCGTACGCAGATCGAAGCGGTGTTCGCATCCTCATTTGTGGTTGTTTCGACGGTCGCCCTTGGAGCGATGCTCGTCGCGTGCTTCGGGGTCGCCAATCTGATCGTCGCCGAGGTCAGCGCCCGGAAATACGAACTCGGGGTTCTCAGGGCGGTGGGGGCCTCCAGAGGCCAGATCGTCCGCCTCATCTGCGGCCAGGCCCTCATCATCGCGATTACCGCTTGTGTGCTGGGAACGCTCCTCGGGCTCCAAGCCGCCTGGGGAGGGCAGCAGGTCAATCGGGTGCTGGTGGGGATGGACCTGAACTTCCGTCCCCCTCCGATGCTCCCGATCGTGATTTCGTGGGCAGCAGCGATTTTCTTGACCCTGCTGGCAGCCGCGCCCAGCGCCATCAGGCTCAATCGATCGTCGGTTCGGCAGTTGATGAGTTCATCCGGCAGCTAAAGAACTGGAATCATGCGACGATTCGTCCGATATGGGCACTATCCGCTTGCTTTCTGGCACCGCGGATGGTTCAATACAATAATCCCATACCATTGGGAATGCCCAGCATGTTGCTAGGCCCGCAAAGACCGATCCACCAGGAGATTTGACATCGCTCGCAGACGCTTCTTCCGCCAACAAGGTCCCGTTCAACGGACACGAATTAATCACATGATCCGCCTCTCACCGATCCGTTTGGTCGCTGAAGATGGCGAGCAGCTCGGGGTTGTCGAAACCCCCGATGCTATGCGCATGGCCCAGGAAGCCGGGCTTGACCTCGTCGAGGTTGTCTCCGACTCGCGCCCTCCTGTGTGCAAGATCATGGACTACGGCAAGTATAAATACGAACTCTCCAAACGCGAGAACAAGTCCAAAACCACAGGCGCTGAGCTTAAGGAAATCCGTCTCGGCCGATCCATCAAAATCGACCCGCACGATGTACAGATCCGTGTCGATCAGTCACGCCGGTTCCTGATCGCGGGTCACAAGGTCTCGATCACCCAACGGTTCCGCGGCCGTGAAATGATGCACAAGCAGCTCGGCGAAGAACGCTTATTCCAGATCTGCCAAGACCTGAGCGATGTCGCCAAGATCGAGATGGCCCCGCGCACCGCTGGACGCCAGATCACCCTCGTGCTCGGTCCAGACAAAGCGAAAATCGAATCCTACAAAGCAAAACGAGCCCAAGAGGGTAAGGAAGCTGAAGAGGATCTCGCGAAGCTCGAAGCCGAGGTCGCCGCGCAGAATGCAGCGATCGCCGCCAAAGAGGAAAGCGAAGATCAGGCTGATGATTCAAAGTCCAAAAAGGGCAAGGGCCCTAAAGATAACCGGGCATCAAGCGCGATCGACGACGAGATCGCCGACCTCCTCGGCGAGATCTGATCTCAATCTTCTCAACTGAAACTATCAACACTCGACCGCTTCTCCTACGAGAAGCGGTTTTTTATCGTAAGCTCTCAGCTTGAGCAATCAAATTCTCGACATGTTCTTGAAGAACACTGATCGCGGCATCAGGCCCATCGGCAAGCAGTTCCTTGGTTTCAATCGGCTCGCCATACACCACCGCGACCGGGCGAGTAAGCAATCGAGGAAACCGTTTGTGTCTCGGCCAAATATCCCACACCCCCGCGATTCCTACCGGGACAACCACACAATTGGCCCGCTTGAGAAGCACCGAGATCCCGCGAGCAAAGGGCTGGATCGTCCCGTCATCAGAACGCGAGCCCTCAGGAAAGACGAGCACAGCTTTTTTCTCGTTCAGCCGCCTGATCGTTTCTTTCATCGCCCCTGTATCACCCGCACCTTGTTTGATGGGGGTTGCGTTCAGGGCAGAAATCAACCAAGCAAATGGTTTGAACTTAAAGAGCCCGCCGCGAGCGAGGAAGTCCGTATCACGCGTCGTCAAAGAGCCACCAATTATCGGCGGGTCAAAGAACGACTGGTGATTGGCAACCAGAAGCACGCCTCCGGTTTCAGGAACATTCTCAACGCCTCGTGTTCGGCACCGGTAAAGCATTATAAAGAGAGCGTGGGCAACCATGCGGCAGAAGTTGTAAAACAAAATGTGCAGCAAAGACGAGCCCGGATGTTTAGATCTGATTCTGCGGAGCATGCTATAAATCATGCTCGGGTAGATCAGCGACAAGCGCCATTGTGTGCTTGGCCATCAAATCCACAACCGCTTCGATCCCAAGGGCAGATGTATCGACCCGGATTGCATCATCCGGGCAGACCAGAGGCCCGTCGTCACGCGATGAATCAATCCGGTCGCGTTCGACAATCCGTTTGCACATCGTTTCGAGTGACATGGTTTCAGGATCGAGCCCCAGCTGATCGATCCGCCGGCGAGCACGGATCTCAGGGTCGGCATCGAGGTAAAACTTGACAGCAGCATCCGGAAAAACAACAGAGCCCTGATCACGACCCTCGGTCACCAGGTGCGGATGCTGAGCAAAGATAATTCGTTGTTTGCGGACCATGTGCTGGCGGAGTTCAGAGAGAGTTGCAACAAACGATACCGCGTCGGTCACTTCATGAGATCTGATCCGGTGATCAATCGGGGTGTCCCATGCCAGGATTGTTGGTGGGTCCTGAGACCAATCAAAGTGTAGATCAGCTCCGATGACCTCGCTGACGAGTTCGCCGATCTGATCTTCTTTGTATTCTTTGTCGATCATGATCGCCGCAGCGGCCCGGTACATCGCCCCGGTATCAAGAAAGTCCAAACCAAGCCGAGCAGCGAGCGTCCGCGCAACTGTGGATTTACCAGTCCCGGCTGGTCCGTCGATGGTAATGATGATTGGGCGATTTGAGGGCACGGGTGTCGGTATCCCTTGCGGAGTGATCAGTTCTTCAACGGCGAGCGGCTTGACTGCTGGACTGGTGGGCGTGCTCACTGGCGGTACCTCTCATCAAATCAGGCTCGGCGGGATTGTACTCAACAATACATTAGCAGGTTCAGTCCTTGAGTGCAGCAAGTGCATCTTCGATGGCCTCTTTGGAGTGGATGACACCCAGCGATTCGTCCCCATCGCCACGATAATCGATCGAAACTGCTCCATCGAAACCCACAGCCGCGATCGCCCCAACCAGCGAAGGTAGGTCGTACCCCTCATGAACAGCAATCGGGTCGTCTTCCATCATCATCCCTTCAAGCTCTGCGGCCAGTGCATCGAGCCCGCTGAGCTCCGGTGCGTCATCGGAGGGTGCTTCTTCTGATGGAGCTGATGAGGCCGAAGGCTCTGGGACCGTGAATCCCAGTGTCGATGCATTGACCACCGACGCGTAAGGTGTTAATTTTTTGAGGTATCCAACCGGGTCCCCAGATTTGGCCGCCATTTCAAAGTCGGGCATCGTCCCGATGCGGAAACCGCCTATTCCTTTGAGCAGGTCCGTTAAGCGTTCCGGGTCTTGGGTCAGCCCAACGGCCGGGGCGATGAGCACATTGATCTCAGCCCGATCAGCGGCTTCGAGAATCTCTTTCATACTCTCGGTTGCCTGCTCAAAGGCTGCGTCGGTGTCTTTCGCTTTGATCGAGAGTGAGATCGCATTGCATCCCATCAGCGATGCTGCTTTGACTACACGCGTCATCCGTTCGATGCCCTCGAGCGCCTTGTCTCCTTTGATATCACCCAGTGGTAGAGCCGTGGACTGGCTCAACAGCAAGCAAGAGCACCCGATCCGGTCCCCAGAGTCACGGATGAGTTCGAGGTCCTTTGGTGCCAAGCCGGCGAGTTGATCCGTCGAGAAGTTGATGGCTCGCAGCCCAAACTGGTCCATAGTGTATTTCGGCAAATCCATCGGAGATATCGCACGAGCACCCCTCCGTTTGAGGACGCTGCGGATTGAGTTGGTATTGAGCGAAAACATCATGTGAACCCACTCTAGGGGGGTCATCATCATGTGTGTGGAATCTTTTGACGCGATTGCGTTGCCGGCGATTTACTCGCTCTCGACAAACTCCCAAACCGTCACAGGCACCTGCCGAACGCCCCATTGAAGGGCGATCTCATGGGTCGGGTAGAGCAAATCAAGACGATTCCCCTTAATCGCTCCGCCGCAATCCAGAACAGGAACCACCTCTGTATTGGCGTATCCAGGGATCGAAACCATTGACCAATAAGGCAATACCTTCGGATCGGCGGCTACCAACTTCATGCCGTTGGTCCAGACCGATTTCATCGTTGCGGTTTTACCATCTGCAAACTCGCCACACGACCGGGCATCCGGGGAATACCCAGTGACGGTCATGTAGATCACCCGAGCGGGCCGAACGAGTTTGCCGTCAAACCACCGGTAAGAAGGATCGATCACTTGGGCCGCTGTGGTCACAGGATCAGAAGTTGTTTCAGGCTCGGGGGTTGGTTCTTGGATGGCTACAGCTTGGGATGCTTGCAGAGTTTCAACCGGCTCATCAACAGCTCTCGTTGATTGATCGATTCCAACCAGTGCGGGGAGCGTGCCTGTTTGTTTAGTCCAGATCGCGCTGGTGACAACGAGCGTGATCGCCGCCAACCAAGCGGCTCCATCAAGCACACCCATCGCGCGAGCGTGTGTGTGGATATTCAATCTTGAGTTGTTCAGAGTCTTGGGCATAGAGGTGAGCGTCGAACTGAATCCCGAGCCGGCCTTGGCTTATGTGGGAATATCGAAACAGGGCGCTCCTTGCCCGAGGGACCAATGGTATCCCATGAATAGGTAACGGAGTATAGATCAGTCTCATTGTGGGGGAAGACCCCGGGTATGAAACCAAATCTGAGAAATTGATCCACAATTCAGCCCCTTCCCAGACCCATAACGCCCATCAGCACAAATTTGGGGTGGGTTTTGGTCGGGTATGCGGATACAGTGTCAATCCAATGAGTAAATTCGATCATCCCAACTCAACTCCGAGCAGTTTTCGTACCAAACTCGGGTCATACGCGACTGGTTTGGCGATCGGATGTGTGATGATGGGGTTCTTTTTCTACCAGAAACACAGGGCCCAGCAGCGTGATTCCCAGCGGGTGCAACAACTTCTCGATCAACAATCTGACCAACAACAAAGCCTCCCGGCGGAATCGACCCCTTGAGCCCGGCCTCCAAGACATCCAAAAAGATCACCAAAAAGAAAGTGGTCAAAAAGAAGGTCAAAAAATCCGTGGCCAAATCTGTCGTTGATCCGACCAAATGCATCCGAATCCGTGGCGCTAAAGAACACAATCTCAAGTCCCTCGATATCGACATCCCGCGTGATCAACTCGTCATCATCACGGGGTTGTCGGGCTCTGGAAAGTCCTCCCTTGCCTTTGACACCATCTTCGCAGAGGGGCAGCGGAAGTACATGGAGTCGCTGTCTGCATACGCACGCCAGTTCCTCGACCAACTCAAAAAACCCGACATCGAAGAAATCGAGGGCATCCCCCCGACCATCGCCATTGAGCAACGCTCGGCATCCCACAATCCCCGCTCAACCGTCGCAACGACCACCGAGATTTTCGATTACCTCCGCCTCCTCTACGCCCGCTGCGGCACGCCACGATCATGGGCGCCCACCAAGAAAAAGAAAGACGGCACAGTCACCGCCCGCTCCGGTCGCCCCATCGAATCGTCCTCCGCCACCCAAATCGTCGATCATGTCATGGCCTTCGGTCAAGGCACCCGCCTGATGGTCCTTGCCCCCGTTGTTCGTGCCAAAAAGGGCTTCCATAAAGACACACTCGAAGACTTCACCAAACAGGGCTGGAACCGCGCCAGAGTTAACGGCGACATCACCGACCTCCGTGAAGCCCTCAAAGAAGACACCGAGAACCCACTCAATCTCCATCGGCACAAGAAACACTCAATCGACGCGGTCGTTGATCGCATCGTTATCAAAGACGACGCCCGCCAACGGTTGGTTGAATCGATCGAAGCCGCGTTGCGGCTCGCAGAAGGTTCGGTGATCATCGCGATAAACGACCCCAAAGACAAAGACCTTTGGACCGATCACGCGTTCAGCGAGCACTTCGCAGACCCAGACAATCCAGAGATTTCACTCAGCGAACTCTCGCCGCGGTTGTTCTCGTTCAACTCGCCCTTTGGCGCGTGCCCCGATTGCCACGGTCTCGGTGTGATCCTTGAGTTCGGAGACGAGCTCGTCGTCCCCAACAAAGATGTCGCGATCCTCAACAACGCCATCCAACCCTGGAAGAAGAATGGTCCGGGCGGGATGATCTATCCACGCATGCTCAGACGGTTTTGCCGGGCTTTCGAAATCCCGCAGTCCATGCACCTCTCTGCAATGTCCGATGACCTCTACAACCTTCTCATGCACGGCACCGAATACGCCAACGATCATCTCACAGGTAAAAAGAAGTACCGCAAGCAATGGGACGGCGTCTACCCCATGCTCCACAACTGGTTCCACAAAACTGAATCCAGCTGGGTCAAGGACCATCTCCACCAATACCAACAAGAAATCACCTGCCCCAAATGCTGCGGCGACCGCCTTAAAGTTTCCGCACTCCATGTGACGATTGATTCGACACATAAAGCCGACATGAACAAGGCCGGTTCCCCGACCATCATCGGACGCCCCAAAAACGACGGCACCACACTCAACATCTCCGAACTCGCCCGCCTCAACATCACCGACGCGATCGACTTTATCGACAATCTCAAACTCTCGAAAGAACACGCCCACATCGCTGAGGCCATCCTGCGAGAGATCATCAACCGCCTCCGGTTCCTCGAATCTGTTGGGCTGGATTACCTCTCGCTCGATCGCCGCACGGCAACATTGAGCGGTGGTGAAGCCCAACGCATAAGACTGGCCACGCAGGTAGGATCTGGATTGGTCGGTGCGTGCTATGTTCTCGATGAACCCACCATAGGGCTCCACCAACGCGATAACGACCGCCTCATCCGCACACTCCGCCACCTGACCGATATTGGGAACACGGTGTTGGTGGTCGAGCACGACGAGGATACCATCCGAGCCGCGGATCACATCGTGGACATCGGCCCCGGTCCTGGTGTACATGGCGGGACTGTCGTGGCGCAAGGGTCAATCAAGGACATCACCAGCGCCAAAAACTCGCTGACAGGTGATTATCTTGCAGGTCGAAAAATGATTGAGGTGCCGGAAACCCGCCGCAAGCTCAACATGAAGAAGGCAATGACCGTCAAGGGTGCCAAGCATAACAACCTCAAGAATATCGATGTCCCTTTCCCGATCGGCGGGATGCTCGCGGTCACTGGTGTATCAGGTTCGGGCAAATCGACTCTCGTCAATCAAATCCTCCTCCGCGCCGCCAAACAGCATGTGATGGGTACCGCCGCGTCGCGCAAGAACCAGCCCGGAGCCCACTCCCGCATCACCGGTTTGCAGCACATCGATCGCATCATCGAGGTCGACCAATCGCCGATCGGTCGGACTCCACGCTCCAACCCTGCGACTTACACCGGCATTTTCGACGAAATCCGCAAAGTCTTCACCGCTACGAAGGAATCCAAAATCCGTGGCTACAAACCAGGCCGATTCTCCTTCAATGTCGCCTCCGCAAAGGGCGGTGGACGCTGCGAAGCATGTTCAGGCCAAGGAATGAAGAAAATCGAGATGCACTTCCTTCCCGATGTGTTCGTCGAGTGCGAGGTCTGCCACGCCAAGCGGTACAACCGCGAGACGCTCGAGGTGAAATACCGGAGCAAGAGCATCGCCGATGTTCTCGCGATGACCGTCGAGGTTTCCTGCGAGTTCTTCGAGAACCACCCCAAGATCCTCCGCTTCACCAAGTGCCTGAGAGATGTAGGGCTCGGCTACATCACGCTTGGACAGCCCTCGACAACTTTGTCAGGCGGCGAGGCCCAGCGCGTCAAACTCGCCACCGAACTCGGCAAGGGCACCCGCCACGACGGTACCCCATCCAGCGAACACACCCTCTATATCCTCGACGAGCCCACCACCGGTTTGCACTTCGAGGACATCAACAAACTCATAACTGTATTGAACCGCCTCGCTGACGCGGGCAACACCCTGATCGTCATCGAACACAACCTCGATGTCATCAAATGCGCCGACTGGGTCATCGACCTCGGTCCCGAAGGCGGCGACAACGGCGGCACACTGCTGGCGACAGGCACCCCCGAAGATGTAGCCAAGGTGAAGGCAAGTTATACTGGGCAGTATCTCAAGGGAATGCTCTAACCCATGGCCGACAAAGTCGTCAAGACCGTGTTCCTCGACAACCAGCCTGTAGAAGTCTATGAGCGGTCACAGATGGTTTGGCTGGGATCGTTCATGGCCCCGGTCGTCGTTGAATGTTTCTACAAACTCCCCGCTCCAAACTGGCCAATGGTCCAGATTCGTGCGCGCAGAGGGATCGCCAAGTTCTGGTACAAGTTTGGCAGCCGCACCGGGATCATGCTTGATGACGATGCGTTCAACGCGCACTACAAAGTAACAAGCAAGGACGAAGAGTTTGTCATCATGCTTCTGAGTCCGGATCTCCAAGCCTTCATCATGGACAAGCCAACTGTTGATTGGAGTGTGGGCCAAGGGTCGATCAAGCTCTGGTACAAAGGCAAGCTCAAAAAGAAACGCATCGACAACGCGCTCGATCGCCTAGGCCACTTCCAATCACTCATTGCCCCCGAACTCTTCGACTGGGATTGATCCGGTCGCATACCCTTTGCTATGACAACGAACAACACACTCCCGATTACCAATCGCATCAACCGAATCAAAGTGGGGAATGATCCGGAACTCATCTGCGAGATGCCCTCGGGCTACGCGATCCTCGGCAAGTACCAACCAGAGCCCATCACCGGCTGTTGCATGCTCCTCCCAAAGACCGTCGTTGCATCACCGAACGATCTGAATCACGCTGATCGCGGTCAGTTCTTCAGCGACCTCATCCTCCTCGGCGATGCAATCATGCAAGCCACAGGATCCACCAGAATCAACTATCTTGTCCTTTGCAATCAAGTCCCCGAACTCCACGGCCATTGCATCCCGCGCTTCGATAGCGAAGACCCCACCAAAAGGATGCAAGGCCCTTTCGAGGCCTACGACTTCGGAATCGCCCGAATCGCCGACGCGAACGGGACAGATAAAGAGTTACACCAACGGCTCAAGCAAGCTCTGCACACCCTACTTAGTAAATGACCCCACAAAAAAACCCGCCATAAATGCGGGTCTATCTTTGGTTAAATCCAAAGCGGGTGAACGGACTCGAACCGTCAACATTCAGCTTGGAAGGCTGACGCTCTACCATTGAGCTACACCCGCATGTGTTTCTATTCTAGACCTGAAACACGCCCGGTGCCATCGGAAATCAGACAGGTTTGACCGATCTGATCGCCATGAACATCGGGATCTCTTCCCGTGCCTTGTTCTCGGCATCGGCGCGTGGGCCTGGTTGGCTCACACGCTTGCTCGACCATTCCTCGACCGCATCAATCATCATCCCGCTGCTGGCGATCGCATTGATATACGCGCTCATCGAGCGGTGGTGGGTCTGCGTCGTGATCGCTTTGGCCCCGGAGCTTACCTGCCCAGGATTCATCACGATGTCTGTAGTTCTGCTGGTCATGTAAGTATCGACCCTGCGGAACTGGACCGGCTGGCGGGTGCGTTCATCCAACAGCCAGCCCCATGCGGTCGCGCCAGGATTCCGGAACGCCGGGTGGATGATCACGCTGACCATTTTTCCGCCCGGCTTGAGTCTGGCCATCGCACCAGCAAAGACTTCCTCGATCGAGTCAATATTCATCAATGCCAGCACGCACACCGCCGCATCAAACAACTCGGTCCCAAGATCCAGTTCACCGAGTAACCTAGCGTCACCAACTGCATACGAAATGGATTCAGGTGATTGCCCGTGGGCGCGTTTGATTAGTTTCTCTGAGAGGTCCACCCCAGTCGCCGTCGCACCAGGCTGTGCTCCAATCATGTGCCGAGCTACAAGACCCTGTCCACAAGCGATGTCCAGCAGCCGCTGGCCGCTCTCAAGCCCGATCAGTCGTTCAACGCCAGGAAGCACAAGGTTCTCGTGGTGATCCGACCCTTTAACAGAAAGCAGATTGTCATACCAACCCGCGACCCGGTCCCACCCTTCTTCATCAGCATCTTTAGGAATCTCGGCTTCTTCGCTCGCCATCAGAGGCGCGGGTTCCACACCCAAGACACTCCAGAACGACCGCGGCGCGGGTACACGGATGCGCGAAACCTTTTCAGTTTCGGGGTCCTCGTACCGTATTTCAAACGCATGCATCGCCAAGCGATACAAATCGTCCCGCGTCGATCCCAGATCCTTATCGCCCACGATCGGGTGCCCAATACTCGCCAGGTGCTGGCGGATCTGCCCATCAAGGTCAGGACGAGCGCGGACCTGAAGCAACGAAAGCTCGTCGTTTGATTCAAGCACACGGAAGTGGGTTACCGGGTTGGCGCCAGTACTGGTGCTGCCAACTACCTTGCCATTGATCGAAGATCCAGATTTGGCGGTTTCTTCATCGAACACGCCTTCAACAACACAGAGGTAGTTAGTTTCGGGCCGGGTCAACTGCCGGGGCGTGTCGGTCTCGTCGCGTGTCTTGACCAGCAGCACCGCGCCAGAGGCGAGTGTGTCGATCTCATGAGCGGGGCGCATTTTCTCCCTGCGGACAAACGCAAGCTGCCAGACCGATTCTCTGAGTGTGTTGTGATCCTCGCCACGGATCGGGAGCCCGGCCGGTTTGTCAACGACACAGACCCAATCGTCCTTGAAGACCACATTGGCCTTTGGAGGCGTCGGCAACTTCTCTTCGCGTTGATCACGCTGGTCTCTCTGGTCATACCGCCCACCGTGTTGGTCGCCACGGTTTCCACCATAGCCGCCTTGCTGGCCGCCGTACCCGCCCTGACCTCTTGGAGGTCCGCCGCGGCCGCCTTGTTGGCCACCGCCGTAACCACCGCCGCCGTGTCCGCCGCCCCCATGGCCGCCACCACCATCGCCATAGCCGCCACCGCCGCCGCCTCCACCAAACGGTGGTCGGCCTTGCCCGCGATTATCTCCAAATGAGGGCCGCCCACGATCTGGGCGTGAATCAAAGTTCGACATGAGAGGTAGACTCCGTTGTTGTATTTGCAGAACTGAGTCGCTCAGCAACGAGCGCATCAAGATGGCCAAGCAACCAAGAGGCAAACGCGTCTTTGCTGATCGAACCTTCGGTGGTTTGGTCAAAGTTCATTCCGCGACCCTGATTCCCGATTAACCGGGCGTGGATCGTGTCGGCATCCATTGTTTCGAGCGGATTGGCAACAATAAGGTCGACATTCTTCTTCGCCAGTTTCCTTAGAGCGGAAGCTTCGAGTTCCTCAGCTGGCTCAAGTGCGAATCCGACAAGCAACTGGTTGCTGCGAGAGTTCTTAGAGCAACCCGCTAGGAGATCGGGCGTAGATTCGAGTGAAATACTGAGATCCGCGCCGGTCCGCCGCCGTTTGCCAGAGCAATCAACTTCGCACGCTTTGGGCCGATAATCCGCGACGGCTGCTGCCATCACCAGACAGTCGCACCACGCAAGGTGCTGTCCCAGAGCATCTTCGAGATTTTTTGCCGATGAGAACCTGACAACATCAACCCCGTCCTCAATAGGCAGGACTGCGTTTGGACCAAGTAAAATCCGGACTTCCCACCCAAGTTCCACCGCTCGATCGGCCAAGCTAGACCCCAGTTTCCCAGACGAACGGTTCCCAATAAAGCGGACCGCATCAATGGGTTCATAGGTTGGGCCAGCTGTGATCAAAATCCGTGCCATGTGCGGGTCCTACTTTGGGGTCTTGCTCTGGGGGTACTTCGGTTGGAAGAGAGAATCCGGTCCAATGGAACAGATCGTGGCCTGTATCGTAGAACCTTCATGTCCAGTAGTCGCCAATTTGTGTCGGTTCAGTCCCTTCTATATACAGGAATGATCCCGATTCAGGCCCCAGCAGGGGGGTATGGGACGCTATAGTGACACTCGATCAACCCCGGCCTCAAGAGCCGACGCAAAGGGATCTGTTTATCCATGGCTAGAAGTCGCAAGAAACTCGGTGAAATCCTCGTTGCCCAAGGTGTCATAGACGCCAAGCAGGTCAATGACGGACTCAAAAAAGCAAAAGAAAGCAGTACTCGTATCGGTGAAGCCCTCACCGAACTCGGGCTGTGTACTGATCATCAGGTACTCAAGGCCCTCGCGGTACAGCACGGGATCAAATATGTTGATCTGGCCAATGAGAAGATCGCCAAACTCATAGACAAAGACGCCATCGACAAAAGCGTCATGAAGAAGCATCTCGTCTTGGGCATGGGTAAAGCAGGCGGCAAGATGCGCGTCGCAATCCACGACCCCAACGACCTTCAGGTGCTCGACAACCTCCGCTTTGTCCTCAACTGCGATGTCGAACCATTGCTGGCCACCAAGGCCCAGCTCAAGGACATTATTTCTGGGGGAGAAGCATCCGAGAGTGGCGGTGGGGCAGTCCCGACGCAATCGCTCGTCACCGATTCCATAGATCGCTCGATCGACCGCTCTGTAGACCGTTCGATGGATAAATCGATCGATGTTTCATCAGAAGATTCTCCGGTGGTCAAACTGGTCAACCGGATCCTCGATGAAGCGGTCAAGCTACGAACATCTGATATCCATGTCGAGCCTATGGGCGACCGAGTTCGTCTCCGCTACCGCGTAGACGGGGTCTGCTCAGAACGTGACAACCTCCCCAAACGCATGCAAAATGCAGTGCTCTCACGCCTCAAGTTGATGGCCGGGATGAACATCTCCGAAAAACGAATACCCCAAGACGGCCGTATCAAAATCCATGTTGATCTGGGCGAGCCTGATCCGACTCCAATTGACTTCCGTGTCTCGGCGTGTCCTGCCTACCACGGCGAGTCGGTCGTCCTTCGTATTCTCCGTCCAGATGCGGTCCGTATCGGTCTCGGAAACATCGGCTTTGAGCCTGAGAACCTCGAGGTCTTTAATCGCATTATCAAACGCCCCAACGGCATCTTCTTGGTGACAGGTCCAACCGGTTCTGGTAAAACCACAACCCTGTATTCAGCCCTCGATGTGCTGAACCGTCCAGACAAGAAGATCATCACGGCTGAAGATCCAGTCGAATACAACTTCGACGGGATCAACCAGTGTCAGATCCGCGAGGATATCGGGTTCACATTCCCAAGTGTTCTCCGCTCGATGCTGCGTCAGGCGCCAAATGTCATCCTTGTAGGTGAAATTCGTGACCGCGAAGTCGGTGAAATCGCGATCCAGGCGGCACTAACAGGTCACTTGGTATTCTCGACGCTCCACACAAACGACGCGCCAAGTGCGATGACCCGTCTTATTGACATGGGCATCAAACCGTTCCTCGTCGCTTCATCTATTCAGGCGGTCATGGCCCAGCGGCTCGTCAGAGTCCTCGCAAACACCAAGGTTCTGGCTGAGGAAGAGGATCTCGATCACAAGTATCTCAAACTGATCAATCTCAAGATGGAAGACGCTCTGGGCAAGGTCTACAAACCTGTTCCCACGACGGACATCCCAACCGGATACAAAGGGCGGAAAGCAATCTTTGAAATGATGCTGATGAATGCAGAGATCAGAGAACTCACCTTTAATAAAGCTCAAGCCTCCGACATACGCAAGGCGGCTATAGCAGCAGGTATGAAGGAACTCGTCGAGGACGGGCGTACCAAAGTGCTCAATGGTGTAACGACACCAGAAGAGATCGCAGCCGTAAGCCAGGTTGGCGGCGGACACTAACCACACACTTCGATCCAATATTTTCAGAGGAAACTGACCAATGTCTACAGTCCAAATCGACAGATTGCTCGATACCGTCGTCAAAACCGGTGGCTCGGACCTTCACCTTACCGTTGGGCGACAGCCCACCATCCGTCTCCATGGCGGACTACGGAATCTTGAAACGAAGGTTCTCGAATCCGACGATATGGTCTCGCTGATGAAGTCCATCACCCCCGAACGCAACCAGCAAGAACTCCAAGAAGAGGGCGGCACCGACTTTGGTTTCGCATACGGCGAAGCCGCCCGTTTCCGTGTTTCGGTCTTCCGTCAGCGTGGTGATATCGCGATCGTGCTCCGTCAGATCCCAAACAAGCTGCTGACCTTCGACCAGATCGGTCTGCCTGATATTTGTAGGGACCTTATCCGCCGTCCTCGTGGGCTCTTTCTGGTCACGGGCCCAACCGGTTCTGGTAAAACCACTTCGCTCGCGACCATGATCGACCATGTCAACCAGACTATGGATCGGCACATCGTCACGATGGAAGACCCCATCGAATACTACCACCAGCACAAAAAATCGATTGTCAATCAGCGTGAGGTCGGGAACGATGTCCCCAGCTTCGCTGAGGCTCTCCGCCGGGCGTTGCGACAGGACCCCGATGTCATCCTTGTTGGTGAAATGCGTGACCTTGAGACCATCGAGGCCGCGGTTCGTGCCGCCGAGACCGGTCACCTTGTGTTTGGAACACTCCACACCACTGGTGCGGCTAAGACGATCGACCGTCTTGTTGACGCATTCCCGGTATCTCAGCAGAACCAAATTCGGGTTCAGCTCTCGACCGCTCTAATCTGTGTGCTATCCCAGGTACTTCTCGGACGTGTTGATACCAAGGGCATGGTTGCCGCTTATGAGTTCCTCGTGGTCACTCCCGCGATCGCGAACCTCATCCGTGATAACAAGTCGTACCGGATCGACTCGGCAATCCAGACCGGTAAGAAGTACGGGATGCAGCTCCTCGATGACCACCTCTGGTCGCTCTATGCCCGAGGCATGATCGATGCAGAAGAGATGATCGATAAGTGCAAGGATTCAACAGCGGTCCGTACCAAAGTACATCAAGCGGGCGGCGTAATCGGGCGTCCAGAGCTCGACGACCCTGATGCGGATGTCGAGCCAGAGGAATAAGAGCGGATTGGCACCGGCCCGTGAAGGTCACTAGCCAGGTGTCGCAACGTGCAAATCTAGTTAAACAGGCGGAATCGGGCCAACCGGACTCGATTTCTATGCGAACATTACCACACGCCGATCTTGGATCGGTATCGACCACGGAGCTGGCATATGGATCCTTCTGAACTCAAAGGCCGCAAGATAGGGCGTGTGCTCACCAAGATGGGTGTGGTCACGCGTGAACAGGTCCACCAGGCGATCGGTGTTCAAAAGGGCCGGACTCAAAAGATTAAAATTGGCCAGATTTTGATCGAGCTTGAGATGTGCAGCCAGATCGATATTGATCGGGCTCTCGCTGGTCAAGCCGGGATGGAATATGTTGACATAGATGGTATCGAGTTGACCGACGAGATCATCGGATCGATCCCCGCTGAAAATGCCAAGGCCTATCAGTGTGTCCCGATCGAGTATGAGCCCAAATCCAGAAGGCTCAAAGTCGCCCTCAAAAGTCCGGATAACTTCCAGGCTGTGGACGATCTCCGTCTACTCATGGGTGCGAAGGTCGAGGCGGTCATCGCTTCGCCCGACTCAATCGACAAGCTGCTCGCCAAGCATTTCGCTAAATCCGAATCAATGGAAGATGTGATGGGTGCCTTGGCCGCCGATGACAACCTCAAGAATCTTGGGGGCACCTCAGACCAGTCAATCGATCTCGATGCTGTGCTCGATGCCGCAGATGACAATCAGGTCATTAAGCTGCTCAATATGGTGTTGCTCCAGGCTATCCGGGACCGGGCATCAGATATTCACTTCGAACCATTTGAGCACGAGTTTAAGATGCGGTATCGCATCGACGGTGTCCTCTATGAAATGGTCCCTCCGCCCAAGCACCTCGGTGGCGCAATCACCTCGCGTGTCAAGGTTATGGCCAACTTGGACATTGCTGAACGCCGCCTGCCTCAGGATGGACGTATCGAGCTAACCGTTGGTGGGAACCCTGTTGACCTTCGTGTTGCTGTTCTGCCCACCATCTACGGCGAGAGCGTCGTAATGCGTGTGCTCGACCGTGGGAATGTCGAACTATCTTTGGACCGCGTTGGTTTTCGCCCAGAAGAGCTGGAAACCTTCCATGGCCTCATCCGCAAGCCCAACGGTATTGTCATTGTGACTGGTCCAACTGGTTCAGGTAAAACAACCACGCTGTATGCCGCATTGTCCGAGCTGAACGATATTGAAACCAAGGTCCTCACCGCTGAGGATCCCGTCGAGTACGACATTGACGGATTGTGCCAGGTCCAAGTGAACTCGGAAGTCGGTCTTTCGTTTGCGAGCGCACTGCGGTCATTCTTGCGTCAAGACCCCGATGTCATTCTCGTTGGTGAAGTCCGTGACCTTGAGACTGCCCAGATTGCGGTCCAGGCATCGCTCACCGGTCACCTCGTTCTCACAACACTCCACACCAACGATGCGCCCAGTTCGATCATTCGTCTGGTCGACCTCGGCATCGAGCCGTTCTTGTTAACTGCAACAATCGAGGGCATCGTTGCCCAGCGTCTTGTTCGTACGCTCGATCCGAAAACCAAAGAAGCCTACATGCCCACTGAGCAAGAACTCATGGAACTCTCGCTGAGACCTGATGATGTTAAGGGTAGAAAATTCTTCCGCCCGGGGTCATCCAGCGGACTTGGAGGCGGATACAAGGGGCGGATGGCGCTCTTTGAAATTATGAGTCTCGATGACGAGATGAGAGAACTCATCGTTAAAAACGCAAGCACTACCGTACTCAGAAATCTGGCACGGAAAAAAGGCATGAGATCCCTGCGTGACGGCGGCATGCTCGCTATCTACGAAGGACAGACGACCATTGACGAGGTCGTCCGTGAAACACTGGCTGAAGAATAAGTTCTAAATGGGGCACTTCGGGAACCAACCGTTCCCATCAGGATCTCTAGCAGGATCACCGGAAGGATGAAGTCATGGCGACATTTGTATACCAAGCACTCAACGCGGCTGGCAAGACCCAGAAGGGGACCGTCGAAGCCGCCAGTTCAGAAGATGCGATCCAACGGATCAAGTCCCAAGGCTATTTCCCCACCTCAGTCCAACCTCAGAAAGAGAAGAAGAGCAAGGGTGGAGCGAAGAGCGGATTGGCTGCCAGCGCCACGGCTTCTAAAAAGAAGAAAAAGAAAAAGGGCGGCGGGTTTACCATCGGTGGCGTCAGCGCCAAGCACCTCACTCTCTTTACACGCCAGCTCTCAACACTTCAAGACGCAGGTCTGCCGCTGCTCCGTTCGCTTCAGATCCTTGAAAGCCAGCAGAAGCCAGGCGTACTCAAGAATGTGCTCCAGAACGTGACCGAAGAGGTCGAGGGCGGTTCATCGCTTTCAGAAGCGATGGCCAAGCAGCCAAAGGCTTTCGATCACCTCTACGTTAAAATGGTCAATGCTGGTGAAATCGGTGGTGTTCTTGACATCATCCTCCAGCGTCTTTCTGAGTTCATGGAAAAAGCCGAACGCCTCAAGCGGAAGATCAAGGGTGCGATGGTCTACCCGATCGTGGTTGTCTTCATCGCGTTGGTCATCTTGACCGCGATTATGGTCTTTATCATCCCTCAGTTTGTTGAAATCTTCACCGACTTTGAGGTCGAACTCCCGGGCCTGACTCTCTGGCTCATGAGCACATCCAACTGGGTGGTTGGTAAGTTGCCGGGCCAAGAAGTCCCGGGTTGGATCATTATTTTGTTTGGGCCCTTTGTCATCTTTTTCGGTGTCAAGCTCATCCGAAAGACCAAGCCGGGCAAAGCGGTTCTTGACACGCTCATGCTCTGGACACCAGTCTTCGGCACCCTTGTTCGGAAAACAACAATCGCAAGATTCACAAGAACGCTCGGCACGCTCATCAGCGCCGGTGTCCCCATCCTTGAAGCAGTCACCATTACCGGGCAGACCTCGGGTAACTATGTGTTCGAGAAAGCACTCCGCAAGGTCCACGATTCGATCCGTGAAGGTGAAACCTTTGCTGACCCGCTCCGTGAATCCAAGGTCTGTGATGCCATCGTTGTCAATATGATCGATGTTGGCGAAGAGACCGGTGACATGGACTCGATGCTCATGAAGATCGCGGACAACTACGACGAAGAGGTCGATGTAGCGGTCGAGTCGCTTGTCTCGCTCCTCGAACCCATCATGGTGGTTCTCCTTGGCGGCATGGTGGGCACCATTGTTGTCGCGATGTTCCTGCCGATGGTCAAGATGATCGAGAGCCTCCAGTAGCCCACGACTGATTGCCAAAATGGCCCTGAGCCCTGAAACGCCAACTGTTTCTTATTATGGAGTTCCAACCAGTGCAAACGCACACTTCACATTCTGAACGCCTCGGCCGACCCGCCGGTCAGAGCCGAGCATTCTCGCTTCTCGAGCTTGTGGTTGTGACGGCTCTGATTGTGCTCATGATCACCTTCCTGGCTTCGGCTCTCGGGCGAGCCTCAATTAGCGCCCGCCAGACTGCGAGCCAGCGATCCGCTGAGGCGATCGCGGTGTCTGTGGAGCATTTTAGGATCGAGTTTGGTTTCCTTCCTCCACTGGTCCATGATGGCGAGATCATCAGCACTGGAGATTCCGACTACATCCCCGTCCAGCCGGACGGCTCACCATACCCCGAAGGCCCCACCGAACGCCATACCGGTGGCGTGTATGACTACAGCACGCTCATCGTTTGGTCCGAAGGTTCCGACTTTAACTTCTTTCGTCGTCGAGATGGCCTTTCCGCTGATGAAGTCGAAAGCACGTCCGGTGGATCATGGGATATTGAATCCGCATGGGACGATCGCCGTTACTCCCGCTACGCCCTCGCCTATTACCTAGCGGGTGCATTACCACGCTCCGTCGATGGTGTCGCAGGCCAAGGCATGAGCAGGCCGCTTGCAAACGGGGGGTTTGCCAATGTTGGCTACCCGGTCGGAAGCACGCGGGATCGGTATCAACCAACGATTGACACAAGCCGGAATGGGGTTGACATCCGGACCGGGTACGCACGCCCTGTTGAAATCGCAGAGCACTTCCCCTCAACCGATCTTGATTCACTCAGCCCCGACTTGGTCTACAACCTGTACGCCAACGAGGACCAGGACCGTCTGATTGCCCTTGTTGACAACTTTGGCACTGCTTACCGCTACTACCGCTGGGAACCGGGTCGTTACGACGCAGGGCGGCGCTTGGTTGTTGAATCCACGCTCGATCTCAATATACCCCCAATCCTGCTCGATCCACTGACACTTGTTGAGCTTGAAAATGACGACACAAACGCTCAAGAGTATGACCTGACTAATGGCAATCTCGAACTCCGTAACGCCCGATTCGCAATCGTCGGCGCGGGAGCCGACGGACTCTTTGGAACCGAGCCCATTGCGTACCTCGTCAGTAAGTTGAACAGGCCTGATCCAGGCGGGGATCCAGAAGAGATCGCAAGGCTCCGCCAGAGAGCGATGGACGACAATGTTATTGCACTTGGGAAGTAGACCCGGCAATCGAGTAATTATGAAAGCACGCGAGAACACACCATAATGAACACTCAGCAAACAACTCAAGTCGGCTCAAAGAGCTTGCGGCACGCTGCGTTCACTCTTGTTGAGGTTTTGGTCGTGATCGTGATCGGGCTGATCCTGCTGACGATCGCTGTTCCTGCATTCCAATCACTTATCGATTCTTCGGAACGCTCTCTTGCGGTCAACTCGGTTCAAACCGCTGTGCAAGCCGCCCAAGACATCGCTCTTGAGGGCAAAGAGGGTGAAGACGGCGCGATCGTATTCCTGCTAGACGACAACGGGCGTCTCTCGATGGTTCCCGCTGTTAAAATCGGCTCTTACCGCGAGCCGTACCTTTCCCCTCCGGGTGACCTCGGGGCTCAATCGTTCGATTATGATTATGTCGTGATCGAGGTGTTTAGCCCGCTCGATACGGGCAGCTCAATCCAGCTTCCGGAGTCCTGGTTTGTGCGAGGATACGCACCCATCGGGAGCATGATCGACAAGTTTGTTCCCGCAGATATCAACGGGGCTCGCGAGATTGCGATCTGGTACAACTCGCCAATCTATGGCGGATCAGACATCAACAATACCATCAAAAATCAAGGGCATTGGGTATTTCCAGAGTCCAATCTGTTCGCCAAAGATGCACAGCATGTTGGCGGTAATACAGACAACGGAAGCCTCGGATCAATGCAGCAGCAGTTTCGTTCACCGAGACAATCGTTCATGATCCGATTCGATGGCCGAACCGGTGAACTCAGCAGATCCACATCTCCCGCGCTCTTCATCGATCCACGCGTAAGCAGAGAACGCCCATTCGGGGATCAACCAGATTTAGAGGACCGGTGGAAGCGAGTCGACCTCGCAGAAAGCACCCGGCGGTGGGGCGTTCGGATGCTCTCAGCAGCCGACACGGATTCCAATGGGACTCCATGGACCAACGGGGATCAGTTCACCCGGTCGCTCTGGCTGGGCAATATCTCGCACGACACTATCCTCGTCAAAGCGGTGACCCGCATCGCACTCTATAACGAGCTTGATATGGCCCGCGATCTCGGAGCAAGAGGGCTCAACAATGTCACCGGCACGCTCTACAAAGGCTACGACCAGAATGATTCGGAATCTGAGATCGAGTTCGACGATGAACTCTGGGAAAACTACCCGGGTGACGAAGACACGATCAAACTCATCGACCAGTGGATCCAGGGCGATACCAACGGCGATGATCGGATTTCATTTGACGACCCAGACGCTTTAGGTCGTGTTGACGAGCCACTCTCTCGCCTTTATCTCATCCAGCCCTACTCGGGCAAACTCAAAGAGGTGATGCGATGAATACCACACAAGCGATCCGGTCCCAAAGCCGCACCCTCGGCTTTACATTGATCGAAGTCCTGATCGCGATCCTGATCCTCGGTCTCGGATTACTCGGACTTGGCGCGGTCTTTCCCGCGGTCATCGCTCAGCAGCGAAACGCGGTGGGGGTTGTCGAGGGCGAAAGCGTTGCGAGCATGGCCGAGGCCATCGTCACATCATCTCCAGAGATCATCGATTTCACGCCTTGGTTTGATCCGTCGAGCACCTTCGGTAAAGACAGCTCCAATACCGACACATTCGAATGGATTGTAGGGCCGCTCCAGCCGTACAACGACTACTTGCAGCGTTCTGGATTTGTCAACGATAACGGTGGCCCTTCATTCGATGGTTCTCAAGATGGATACTGGTATCCAAACCTTGATCTTGCTAGTAATGGTCTCGACACCCCCCCAACCACGGCAGCCGATCTTGTCAAAGCCCTTTCTGTAGCTGATCGACTGATCCCTCAGCCTTATTCAGGCAAAGATCCCAAGTATGTCTGGGACCTTGTCGCCAGACGTGAACCGTCAAGCAACCGTCCTCAACTCGCAATCTTTATTCGGCAGGTTGATCAACGGATCAGAGTCCCCATCAACGCAACACTCAGCGATGTCCTTGTGCGAACTGCGGGCACCACAGGTGGTGCACCGGCACTCCCCGTCGCCCTCGACAGATTGACCGGAAAGCCAGTTGTCGACCACAAGGCCGATTTTGGAGACGACATCGTCTACGCGGCCCCGCAAACACTCCAGGTGCAAGTAGTCAGCGACCACCTAGACTGGCTGATCTTCGAGGACGCCAACAACTTTATGTTCGACACCTCAATCTCCTTTGCCACCAAGCCAGGTCAAAAACTGCTGGACAACACCGGCACCGTCCGCACCGTACTCGGCCCAGCAACCGGACCGGATTCAGACATTGATGACACAAGAATTATCCGGGTTGATCCGCCGTTCAAACCCAGCCATGCGGTAGTTGAATCCTCAGCATATGACGAGCAAGCGAACGATCCCGAAAATGCCGGCCTTCCAAATGAAGCGGCAAGAGTCGCGGCCCGCGCCTCATGGTTGCGTCAAATAGTCTTCACCCCACGCACCCCCTTAGCCATCCGTGTGGTCACACTCGAGGAGAACTCACCATGAGCATGAGCAGTCCTCATCATCGAGCTTCTTCCCGTCACGGATTTACCATCATCGAGGTGCTGGTCACCATCGGTATCTTGGTCATTATCGCTGTGGGTGTTTCCTCGATTTTCACTTCGATCTCCGAGACGGTCAATAAGGGAAAGCAGGTTTCGGAAATTAATCGCTTCGCCGCACAACTTGAACGCATCATGCGTAAAGATTTCGAGAACATGACCCGCGACGGGTTTTTGGTGATCGCGCATCAGAACGCTGTGGGTGTCAACCCTGCCCGTGATGTTCAGCTCTCGCCCGGTGATGCAACAGGTCACAGCAACAAAGGCCGCCCGCGTCGTGTGGACGAGATCATGTTTTTCAGCCGGGATCAGTATGAAACTTCCAGGCGTGCAATCACCACAGATATGGTCGCACGATCAACCGAAGCAGCAATCTATTACGGGCACGGTCAAAAACGAATCCCGGATCTGGATGATCCCCGCCCCGCCAATACCAGCAACCTCTTCTTCAACCCGCAAGCCACAGACACTAATATTGATGCCGATGCTCTCTTGGGAGTGGCGCCTATATCCGTTCTAAATCCAAACCAATACGCCAGAGACTGGTCGCTCCTGCGTCATGTCACACTCCTCGCCCAGCCACAGTCTGCTGGTCAAGCACTCCCCGACGAGGTTTATGGCGTGCTGCGGATCAACGATGACCGCGAGTGGCTTGAAGATTCGGAACGACAAATCTCGCTCCAGCCCGCGGGACGATCAATCTTCAACTCGCTCTCCCAAACCGGATTCATCGGTGCCGTACCACCCACCGCAAACTATGATCTCCCGAAGTGGTACAGAGAATATCAGCCCTCTGGCGGTCCGATTTCATTCGGATACACCGAGCCGGTTCTTCGGTCGTCAGGTCTGCTGGACATAGTCACCGATGATCTCGCCAGCATTCGAGCAACGCTCTTCGGGGTTTCGTTCTTGGACAGCCCTATTGATTACTGGGATCGCGGGAATCTCAACCAGAACCCCCCATCGATGACACAGTCCTACGACGAGTTCTCCTTGGTCTTCTGGGGGGATCCATTGACCCCGCCCAGCCCAGCAAACGCAAGCAATCTCAGTCTTCCGGTCAACGGGGGATCATCTCCACACTTTACCAATGTCCGTGGTTGGATGATCGATGCCCTCCCCTCTCTCTGGGATTTCAACTTTGACCCACCTGTCCAGCTCTCACGCGTCCGCTACGAAGATATCCCCACCCGCCTTCTCTATGACAACGATGCGTTCGGGAATCCCAATGCCCCCGCCAACCAGCGGGAACGGATTTACGCGGAGGCCGATCAGGAAATGCTCGGTTCTTCTGTTTTTATCCCTCAGTGCACCGAGTTCGTGGTCGAGTGGTCATTCGGATTCATCGACGCATCGATCACCGATCCTACCAATCCACGCTACAAGAAGATGCTCTGGTACGGTCTCGATCGTTGGATCGATTCCAATCAGAACGGATTAATCGAACCCGCCGGCAACGGTCTGGTCGCGGGTGAAGATCAACGCGTTGCCGAGTTCTACGAAAGACGACCCTCAAGCGCGATCCCGGACTACGACCGAGGCCCATTCCCAGATCTCATCGTGGGGCGTCCAACCGGTGGAACCCCAGCATTAGAGATATCCACATTCGGATACCCAGACCTCAACGGCACCGAATGGCCCTGGCCAAAGTTCATCCGGGTCACGATCTCAATAGCGGATTCAAAAGACATTTCTCTCGAGCGAACATTCCAGATGGTCTTCGAGATCCCAGACGCGTCAAACAACTGACCGTCTGATACAGCACACCGGCATTGGGACTCTGCGGGCACCACGCAGAAATGACACGCCGATATTCCCCAGAGGTGCAGCGCCCGCATACCAGTTGCGGGCACGGAGTAAGTCATGATGACACATAAATGCCAATCAACAAAATATCCTTCACGCCGAGGTTCTGCAATCCTCATTGTTGTGGGCACACTCGCGCTCATCGCGGTCTTTGCCGCCATCTACATCTCCGTTGGGCAGAGCGATCAACGCGTAGCCGATTCGATCTCTAACCGGAATGAAATCAACGCAAACGCGGACACCGTCGCCACCCACATTCTCGGAGTCCTCCGCGATGACCGACTTGATTTTTTCACGCAGCACACAGAAAACAATACCACGGTTTTCAATGTTCCAGAGCTCACCGATGCGCCATACACCGACTGGATGATGCTCTCAGAATCCAATAATTTTTGGGAAAGATATAATCCTTCAGGGCGACATTCCTTGCAGGGAAACTCTGCCGATACTGATAACCGTGTCGCCTCCGATCCCTGGCTCGCCTCTACAACTCCGACCTATCTCGGTGATCCCGGGCAGCCAACGAACGGCAACGATCTGAGGCCGTTCGGATCTTTAATCACAACTGTCTACAGCGACCCCGCGACTCTCGGTCAGTTCATCGGTGGCGCCTACTCATCAGGGTTCCTCGACAATCGGGACTGGCTCCAAATCTCGAACCTCGCCCCAGATGGGCGGTTCGTCAACCTCTATAACCTCCGTCCGAACGCATTGGTCCCCAATCGAAACAACGGGTTCAACGATTCGAATGTCGGGGGCTTCGATTCAGAACCTGGCACCGGCACCTTTGAAAGAGATTCAGACGGCCGCCTCGTTCGGCGCATGAGCGAGTACCTCTCGCTCTGGAATCAAGAGCAACCCGGTGTCGCCGGTTCAAGAATCAGAGCATTCGACCCCGCCTCAGATGGTGTTTGGCTCCCAGGAAGAAACCAGCCAGCGAGTGTTACCGGACTTGATGTCGCCAACACCCCAGCCGTCTGGACCATGTACCAACGCTTCGCGTTCCTCCCGATCAACCAACCGTTTTTGACGGTCAACCGGAACAACCAAATCTCAACCTGGGCCGACCCGGATTACATCAACTACCAATGGGCCGACACTGATGGCGACGGCATGACCGACTCCCGCTGGTTCGAGCTCACTTCCGCACAA
>Ga0209344_10001772_pt1 | contig 26666 bp, 26 predicted proteins | sample Cruoilmetagenom6_FD_187293 | JGI IMG/M metagenome (GOLD analysis project Ga0209344, IMG submission 187293) | Oil polluted marine microbial communities from Coal Oil Point, Santa Barbara, California, USA - Santa Barbara Oil Seep Sample 6 (SPAdes)... | ecosystem: Environmental > Aquatic > Marine... | reverse complement strand
CCGGCACAGGGGCCCATGATCACCGAGATTTGCGGCACCGCGCCAGAGGCCTGCACATTGCGCCAGAACACTTCGGCATAACCGCCGAGCGAGGCCACGCCCTCCTGAATGCGCGCGCCGCCGCTATCGTTAAGGCCGATCACCGGGGCACCGTTCTGCACGGCCAGATCCATGATCTTGCAAATCTTCTGGGCATGGGTTTCCGACAGCGAGCCGCCGAAGACGGTGAAATCCTGGGAGAAGACATAGGTCAGCCGCCCGTTGATCGTGCCCCAGCCGGTGACGACGCCATCTCCGGGCACAAGCTGTTCCTCCATGCCGAAATCGGTGGAGCGGTGGGTGACGAACATGTCGTATTCTTCGAATGAGCCGGGATCGAGCAGCACATCAAGGCGTTCGCGGGCGGTGAGTTTGCCCTTTTCGTGCTGCTTGTCGATGCGCCCTTGCCCGCCGCCTAGCCTCGCGTCGGCGCGCCGCTGTTCCAGTGCCTCGATTATGTCATTCATCAGCGCATGCTCCCGAAACCGCGTGTACGGAGGTCCCGAAGCCGCGCGGCGCATGGGCCGCTGCTGGTGCAAAGCGATAAGACATCAGGTTCTCCTCCCCTTCCAGAAACTACCTAGTCGGTTTCAAAAGCAAGCATAAGGCTTGAAAAGGCGAGGCCGCAAACTTATCAATGTTGCAAATTGCAAAATTGAAAGTTGCAAATGTCACGTAATTACAAGCTGTTTGTCGGCCAGAAAATCCGCGAAATCCGGCAGGAGGCGGGATTGACCCAGGCGGAATTTGCCCAGCGGCTCGGCATTTCCAACAGTTATTTCAACCAGATAGAGAATAATCAGCGGCATGTGACGGCCACAGTCATGCTGGCGCTGGCGGCCGATTTCGGCGTCGATATCACCCGGTTGTCAGCCGATGATGGTGAGCGGCTGCTGGCTGATCTCAATGAAGTGCTGGCCGATCCGGTGTTTGCCGGGCAAAAGCCGAGCCTGCATGAGATCAAGCTGGTCACCCAGAATGCGCCGGGATTCGTGCATGCGCTGATGGCCATGCATAGCGGCTTGAAGAAGGCTGGCGAGCAATTGGCCGAGCTCGACAGTTCGATTGTCAGCGGCGGCGGCAATGTCGCCCCGACGGCCTATGAGGAAGTGCGCGATTTCTTCCATTATCAGGACAATTACATAGATGCGCTCGATCTGGCGGCTGAGGCATTGGCCGGGGCGGTTGAAGAGCTCGGCGGTAATCCGCTTGATCGCTTCAAGGCGCATTTATGGACGGCACACGGGGTGACCGTGATTTTCGACCGGGCCGCGGCCAATCCGCAAATGATCCGCGCCTATGAGCCGGCGACAAAACAATTGCGCCTCAACGCAGCCGCTCCGGCTGCAACGCAGGCGTTTCAAATGGCCTTCCAGATCGCGCTGCTCGAACAGCGGGCGGTGATCGACCAGATCACGGCGGCCACCGGCTTTCGCACCGGGGAAGCCGCCAATATCTGTGTGATCGGGCTCGCCAATTATTTCGCCGGGGCGCTGTTGCTGCCCTATGGGGCTTTTGCCGGGACGGCGCGAACAGTGCGCAATGATATCGATGCGCTGGCCAGCATGTTCGGCGCCAGCCTAGAACAGGTGGCGCATAGGCTTTCGACCTTGCAGCGGCCGGGCAAGAAGGGCGTACCGTTCTTTTTCGCCAAGCTGGATCAGGCCGGTAATATCACCAAGCGCCATAGTGCCACCAAATTGCAGTTCGCCCGCTTTGGTGCCGCCTGCCCCTTATGGAATGCGCATAAGGCGTTTGAGACCCCGAACAGGATCTTGCGGCAATTGGCGGAAACGCCCGATGGCATCCGCTATATCTCGATTGCCATTGAAGCGCCGGACCGGCCCGGCAGCTATGGTGCACCGGTGCGCCGCTTTGCGCTCGCCATGGGCTGCGAGGTCAAATATGCGGACCAGTTCGTTTATGCCGACGATCTCGATGTGCATAATCCCGACCTGTTCGAGCCGATCGGCGTTTCATGCCGGATTTGCGAGCGGGCCGACTGCATTCAGCGGGCCGTGCCGCCGAGCCATGCGCATCTGCATGTGGACCCTGACAATCGCATGTTGCTGCCCTATCGGCTGACCTAACGCCCGCGATTGATCACGGCCTGAAAGGTTCCAGTCTTTATTCATGGAACTTCAAGTCAAGTTTAACGTTTCTCTTGCACGGGGGCAGATTGCCCTCCCAGCAAAAGGAATATTGTCATGAATTGGGATCAAGTTGCAGGCAACTGGTTGCAGACCAAAGGCCACGTTCAGGAACAATGGGGCAAGCTGACCGGTAGCGATCTTGACGTTATCGACGGCAATCGCAAACAGCTCGTCGGCAAGCTGCAGGAACGTTATGGCAAGGCCGAAGAAGACGCCGAAAAGGAAGTCGATGACTGGCTGAGCAAGCGCTAGCATCAAACCATGTGCTCCGGCACAACTGCGCAGACCTCCAAAGCCTGGCGTGGTTGCGAACCGGCAAGAGTTTTCACTCTTGCCGGTTTTCTCATGTGCTTTCGTCGATGGGGAATTTGAGGCGGTAAAAAATGCTCTTGCCGCTGACCTTGTATTCAGACGTGCCCATTACCGAGCCAGGCACAACCCGTTCCAGCACCAGACTGCCAAAATGCGGCGCGATTTCGGGCAGATCATCGATGACATCATCTTCGGCCTCCCCTACCCGCTCGTTCCAGGTCACTTCCACGCCGGGGCCGTCATCAATCACGATTTTTCTGCAGGTAATGGCGATATGGGTATCGCCTGACACCAATGCCCCATGGCTTGCCGCATTGACCACAAGTTCGTGCAGGGCCAACCCAACATGCAGCGAAGCATTGGGGGTCAGCAACAGGTCTTCGCCCCCAAGGCTGATCAGATCGGTATTTTCCGGTAAATAACGGTTGGTCTGGTCGCGTACCAGTTCAAAAAAGAACGCGCCGCGCCAACTGGAATCGGTGATCAGGTCCTGCGATGACGACAGCGAATAGAGCCTGCCGCGGAATTTGAGCAGGAATTGCTCCAGCGTACCGGTGTGTTTTGCGGTCTGTGCGGCGATACTCTGGATGATGGCCAGCAGGTTTTTCGAACGGTGGCTGACTTCGCGCAGCAAGGTGCGCAGCACTTTTTCGCGCTGCCGCTCTTCGGACAGATCGATGATCGTGGTCATCAGATCGGGGGGACCGCCATCCCGGGCGGGAATCGCCTCGAAAATGAAATCAAAATATCGGTCCGCACCCACACCTGCTTCCAGGCTGGTTTTCTCGCCCGTCTCAATCGCATGCTGTTTGCGCACGGCGATGCGCCCGGCGAGTTCGGGCCCGAACAGGTCCTCGTCTCGCGGCGGCGCGTCAGCGTTGACCTCCCAAAGATCGAACAGGTTGGCGATAAACAGATATTCCGAATTGATATCCTGAAGGGTAACGCACACCCCTGAACGCAAGAGTGCCAGCACGAGGTAACGCCGGAAGCGTTCGTCGTCCTGGCCCGGTTTTTCCCACGTAAGGCGTTGGTTCAATTGCCATACTCCAAACCCCAACCGCTTCAAGAAATCGGGCACCCCTGACCGGGGTGCCCTTTCGCTTCAATTCAAACGGCTGCTTAACAAAATCAGCCTCTCCCTCTACGGAATAGCCCCACGACCAGCGATACCAGCAGGAACACCAAGAAGAGATAGAACAGTATCTGCGCAATGCCGGCAGACGCGCCAGCAATGCCGCCAAACCCAAAAACGCCCGCAACGACTGCGACGACCAAGAATACCAAAGCATAATAGAGCATGTTTTTTCTCCTTCATATTATGCAGGGTAAACGCCTCGCCAGCCGTTTGGTTCCCGAACACGGACAATTTGGACTAGCGCACGAATTAGGCGGGCACAACCACATTATCGTTGAAGAATAATGCCTGACTGATCAAGGCCTTCACCATGTCGGGATTGAACGGCTTGGTCACCAGGAACGCCGGTTCGGGCCGTTCGCCGGTCAACAACCGCTCCGGAAACGCGGTGATGAAGATAACGGGAATAGTGCCGGTCTTGAGAATGTCATTGACCGCATCAATCCCCGAACTGCCATCGGCCAGCTGGATATCGGCCAGAATCATTTTCGGCTGGGTGCGTTCGAACAGCTCCACGGCTTCCTTATGGGTGCGGGCGATACCGGTGACAGTGTGGCCCAAGTCTTCGACCATCTGTTCGATATCCATGGCGATCAACGGTTCATCCTCGATGATCATGATGTCGGTTGCGACCTGACGCGAGACTTCGGTCGAGGCCTCGTCCAGCAGCTCGGATGCGCGGGCTTCGTCAATATCAAGGATGGTGCAGATTTCGGCGGGGCTAAATCCCTCAACCGCGACAAGCAGGAAAGCTTGGCGGGCAAAGGGTGGCAACATGGCCATATTGGCGGCAGCGCGTTGCTCCCAGGCGAAGGGCGATTCTTGTGGCCGTATCTCTATTTGAGTGGAACCAAAGATGGCCGAGAAGAGTTTAAACAATGAAACGCGGTCGTTCGATGTGTCAGGAAACAGGGAGACATCGCTGATAAGCGCTTCAAGAACAGCTGCCACATAAGCATCACCAGACGTTTGCGAGCCGGTAACGGCTCTGGCGTAGCGGCGCAGATATGGCAGATGAGATGCGATGCGGGTGGAAAGCGACATATATAAATCCCCTAATTCTCTACATTCTTGGGCGTGCAACAGACCGTAAAACGATGAACGGTGAAAAAAGTTCCACAAATTTTGGAACTTTTTTTATCACCGTGCATTTAGTGTAACACTAGGCAGAAGTGGATCACCAATTCCAATGAGCACGATGAGAGATATGACCAACAGCAACAGGCGGCGTGCGTCCGACGCAAGCGATCCGAATAGCCAGATCTCACAGAAACTACGCGAACTCTACAGTTCCGTGCAGGAAGAGGCGATTCCCGATCGTTTTCTGGATCTGCTCGAAAAACTGGACGACGCCGAAAAGGCTGCAGGATCCGGTGACAAAAATGACAAAGAGTGAAAATGACACAAATTTCAAGCGTGAGATGCTCAGCATCCTGCCGAATTTGCGCGCTTTTGCCTATTCATTGATCGGCCGGCCCGACAAGGCAGATGATCTGGTGCAGGACACCATTATGAAAGCCTGGGCCAAACAAGACAGTTTTGAACCTGGCAGCAATATGAAGGCCTGGCTCTTCACGATCCTGCGCAATGAATTCTATAGCCAGATGCGCAAGCGCGGCCGGGAAATTCAGGATAGCGAAGGCACGTTTACCGAAGGCATGTCCGTGCCGCCGGCGCAATATGGCGCGCTCGACATGCAGGATTTCAAGAAGGCGCTCGCCAAACTGCCGGATGATCAGCGCGAAGCCATCATTCTGGTCGGCGCTTCGGGGCTCTCCTATGAAGAGGCTGCAGAGATTTGCGAATGCGCGATTGGCACGATCAAAAGCCGGGTCAGCCGGGCACGGACCAATCTGAAGGAACTGTTGCAAGTTTCAGGCGAAGGTGATTATGGGCCGGACGCCAATGACGCGGCTGTTACGGCAAGGCCGTTCGCGCTTTAAGACGCGGCCGGTTTGATAAAACTGCCAATTACCGAGATCAGTATTTCATCGCGATAGGGTTTTAACAGCACCACCATGCCCGGGAAGCCTGGCATGCCTTGGGCAAACTCATCGCAGGTCGTCGAGAAAGCGAGGTTGGCACCGCAGGCCATCACCGCATCCACCTCTGCCTGGAGTGTTTCAAGAGCTCCAGCAGTATCGAGCAGGACCACGTTGAATCGCTCTTTTTGCAATATCGAGATAGACTTTGCCCGTGTTGTAATCACGACTTCACAATTGAACGCGTCCCGCAAAATACGCTCAACGTCCAATGCGATCAGATATTCGTTATCGACGACGAGAACACGTAAAAGGGTTTGGGACATTGGCTCCGCTTCATTTATGAAGTCTCCATTGATCCTGTTTCAACGTCTAAGTCATTTAAAAAAGACATAGGCAGTCATGAATGGAACCGAGACGTTTAATCGCGTTTTTAACCAGCGTTATTGGGGAGCAATCGGTGCAGGCAAAGAAAACCACGGCTTGCAGAGCATGCCCTTTGGTGAAGTTCAGTCATTTCCGCAAATTCACCCCTGATGAAGTTGCATTCGTTGCCCAGTTCAAGCGTGGAGAACTTTCGGCTGAGCGCGGGGCCACGATCCTGCTGGAGGGTGCTCATAGTGCCCATCTGTATACCGTTCTGGCCGGATGGGGGTTTCGCTACAAAATTCTCGATGATGGGCGCCGCCAGATCCTCAATTATCTCCTTCCCGGGGACCTTGTCGGTCTTCAGGGTAGTCTGCTCGGTGAAATGCAGCATTCGGTCGAGGCGCTGACGTCGATGACCCTTTGTGTGTTCGAGCGGGAAAACTTACCCGAACTGTTCAGAAACCACGCCTCCCTCGCCTATGACGTCACCTGGATCGCCGCGCAGGAAGAACGCATTCTTGACGAGCATCTGTTGAGCGTGGGCCGCCGATCCGCCCTTGAACGCGCGTCCTATCTGCTGGCATTTCTGCATCACCGGGCCAAGTCCGTGGCCGAGCTTAATGGGCATGATGCCATCCCCATCACCCAGCAACATATCGCTGACACGCTGGGGCTCTCGATCGTTCATACCAACAAGACCTTGCGCAAGCTGGCCGAGCGTAAAATGATCGCCTGGCGGGATCGCGGATGCGCCGTTCTGGATGTGGATGGACTTGCTGACGTGGCCGGCTGGGACGCTGAATTGCCAAGCCTTCGCCCGTTTATCTGAGGCAGATGAAAAGAGCATTTTATGATGCGCGCAATAGCCATTCTCAACCGCGATGGCGGTACCCTTAAAACGACCGATCTTGCGGCCTATTGTACCCATATAACCGCAGCGTTTACCGCCGCAGGGCATGAACTGAACTGTCAGCGGGTCAGCGGTGACGAAATCGAGGCTGCGCTGAAAAAGGCCGCGAAGGACCCCAAAATTGAGGCCATTATTGCCGGTGGTGGCGACGGCACCATCTCGGCGGCGGCGGCCATCGCCAGCAAGGCCGATAAAATACTCGGCGTCATCCCCGCCGGAACGATGAACCTGTTTGCCCGTTCGCTGGGCATTCCGCTTGATATCGAGGAGGCCGCCACGGCGCTTGCCGGTGCCAAGGTGCGCGCCTGCGATATCGCCACGGCCAATGGACGCCCGTTTGTGCATCAGTTCTCTGTCGGCATGCAGCCGCGGCTGGTGCAGAACCGGGAAAAGCTCGAATATGGCTCCCGTTTCGGCAAAATGCTCGCCAGCCTGCGGGCAACCCTTGCCATGCTGTCCCGCCCGCCTGCCTTTTTGACCGACATCACTGTCGACGGGGATAAACGGCAGCAGGTGCTGAGCATGATCGCCATCTCCAACAATCCCTATGGCGAGGGGCATATGCCCTATGCCGACCGGCTGGACCAGGGCCTCTTGGGTGTTTACAGCGCCGGCAAGCTCGATACGGGGGCCGGCATGCGGCTCAGTACGGATCTGATGCTGGGGAGCTGGAGCACCAATGAAAACATGCGCGAGGAAACGGCCAGCGAGGTACTGCTGCATTTCCCCCGGCACAAGCGCAAGGCCCGCGCCGTGATCGATGGCGAACTGATCCCGCTTGCTGAAAAGGTTACCATCAAAATTCTGCCCGGGGCTCTCAAAGTCCTCATGCCACGCTGAAGAGTTCGGAAGGACCTCTAGTTTGATTATCGACACCTTACGCAAACCATTTGTGGTTCTTCTGACCGTACCGGCCAGCATCGCCCTTAGCATCGGCTTGCTGCCGCTGGTCAGCGTCTTTCTGGAGCGCGAGTTCGCCAAGGAAGCTTTCAGCCCGTTTGTGCTGCAGTTTTCCGTCGAAAGCGCGCATACGCTACTATCGGTTGTCGCCACCGGTGCCATGACCGCGCTCAGCCTTGCCTATTCGCTGGTCCTTGTGGTTTTCACCCTGGCGGCTGGCAACATTGGCCCGAGGCTGTTGCAGCGGTTCACCTCGGAACTGGTCAACCAGGTTACAGCCGGGATTCTGGGCGGCACCTTTCTTTATGCGATCATCACGCTGTTGTTCACCCAGCCCGATTTTGTGCCCAAGATCACCATTTTCGGCGCGGTGCTGCTGGCCATTATCTCTGTGCTGCAATTGATCTATTTCGTGCGCCATGTCTCGCAATCGGTTTCTGTCGATGACGAGATCGCCCAGATTACGGCGCGCATCACCCGGCAGTTCCACAATTTGCAGCGCACCACCGATACCGATGGTGAAACACCGGACAAGGCGGAATTCACCCATGAAATCTGCGCGGCAACGGCCGGATATGTGGGCTGGTTCGACGAAGAATATCTGTTGGAGACTGCCAGCGAACATGAGTTGATGATCTGGGTGGAGGTGCCCTCGGGCGGCTTTGTCCTGGCCGGGGAACAAGTGGCCCGGGTTGCAGGCGAGGCTGACGAGGATCTGCTCGAAGCCATTCGCAAACACATCACCATCGAGAGTTCGCGTTCGGAAGACCGGTCGCCGGAATTCTCGATCAACCTTCTGGTCGAGATCGCCTTGCGGGCGCTATCGCCGGGGATCAATGACACCTATACCGCCCTCGCTGTCGTCAACAGCTTCTCCAACGCCTTTGCCAAGATTGCGGAAGCCGATACCGCCCCGATCCTGACCAGCGATGATACGGGCACGCCCCGGCTCATCCTGCCCTCCATGAGCATGTCGGAATTACTCGGTCAGGCGTTTCACCCCATCCGGCTGGCAACCGCCCAGAACATCCTGATGGCGCAGGGTTTTGCGCGGTCACTGGCCCGGCTTTATGTCGTGGGGGGAAAGGAAATGCGCAAGTTGATCACCGAGCATGCGCGGCTGCTAATGCAGACAATGGAATCCGCTAATCACTTCGACCATGACCTGCAACGCGTACGCTCCTGCTTTCCCAAGGATCTCGCCGAAAGCAGCAAGGACGCGCCCAAATCCTAGAGCGTGTTGCTTTCATAAAATCAGACGGTTGGGGCCTGCACGGTTTGGGCCGCACCTGAGGGATCCTGGTCGCTTCAACGCTCACCGGTCAGATTGCTGCCAGCGCGGGTTGATCCAGGGCTTGGCGTGGTCGGGCGCCAACATGCCGGTGCCCAGAATGTGGTCGGCGGCCTTTTCGCCGACCATGATTGAGGGTGCGTTGAGGTTACCATTGGGGATGGTCGGAAAGATCGAACTATCCGCAACGCGCAGACCGTCAACCCCGATCACCCGGCACTGTTCATCCACAACCGATGCAATATCGTCGGCGGCACCCATGCGGCAGGTGCCACAGGGGTGATAGGCGCTCTCGGCGTGTTCGCGGATATGGGCATCAAGCTCGTCGTCAGTTTTTGCCGCCGCGCCCGGCAGAATTTCTTCACCGCGATAGTCATCGAACGCCTGCTGCGCGAAGATTTCGCGCGTCACCCGGATACAATGCCGAAAATCGGTCCAGTCCTGAGGATCGGCCATGTAATTGAACAGGATCGCGGGCGCCGCCTTCGGGTCGGCAGACGCCAATGTCACTGCACCACGTGAGGCCGAACGCATCGGCCCGACATGGGCTTGGAAGCCATGGCCTTCGGCGGCGGCCTGACCGTCATAGCGCACGGCGATGGGCAGGAAGTGGAACTGGATATCGGGATATTCGACGCCCGCACGGGAGCGGATGAAGCCGGCGCTCTCGAACTGGTTGGAGGCCCCCAGACCATTCTTGAAGAACAGCCATTGTGCACCGGCCAGAGCCTTGCCCCACAAATTCCAGTGCTTGTAGAGGGTGATCGGCTTGGTGGATGCCTGCTGGATATAGAGTTCGAGATGGTCCTGCAGGTTCTGCCCGACGCCGGGCCGATCGGCGACCACTGCAATGCCATGCTCGGCCAGCTGCGCCGCCGGACCAATGCCCGACAGCATCAGCAACTTGGGCGAATTGATCGAGGAGGCCGCAATGATCACCTCACGATTGGCTCGCACGATCTCGACCTTGCCGCCGCGCTCGATCTCAACGCCAACAGCGCGACCATTCTCGATCACCACGCGGCGCGCGAAACATTTCACCAGCTCAAGATTGGGACGCTTCAGCGCCGGCTTGAGATAGGCATTGGCGGTGGACCAGCGGCGGCCCTTCCAGACCGTCTGCTCCATCGGGCCAAAGCCCTCCTGCTTTTCGCCATTATAGTCGTCGGTACGTTCGAACCCGGCCTGCGCGCCGGCATCAACAAAGGCCTTGAACAGCGGATTGTCGCGCTTACCGCGCGTTACATGCACCGGGCCATCATTGCCGCGCCATTTCGGGTCGCCGCCATGGCCGCCATCATGCCAGTTTTCCATGCGCTTGAAATAGGGCAGCACATCGGCATAGCTCCAGCCCCTGGCACCGCTCTGGGCCCAGGTATCGTAGTCGCGCGCATGGCCGCGCACATAGACCATGCCATTGATTGAGGACGAGCCGCCCACCACCTTGCCGCGCGGCACCACGAGACTGCGCCCGCCCAGATGCGGCTCAGGCTCGCTTTTGAAACCCCAGTCGTAATGCGGCATGTTCATCGGATAGCTCAACGCCGCCGGCATCTGGATCAGGGGCCCCAGATCGGTGCCGCCAAATTCAAGCACGATGACCGAGTGCTGGCCGCTCTCGCTCAGCCGCGCGGCCATGGTGGAACCGGCAGAACCCGAACCGATAATGACAAAATCTGCTTGCATCAGAATATCCTTGCCGCGGCTTTGAGGCCGCTCGTGGCGGTCAGTAAGGCGCTTCAACGTCACCCATGGCGACGTAGACCGATTTGATTTGCGAATAATGCTCGATGGCGGCACGCGAGTTTTCGCGCCCGACGCCGGACATTTTGACGCCACCAAAGGGGGCCTCGACCGGGGTCAGGTTATAGGTGTTGATCCAGCAGGTGCCCGCCTGCAGCCTGGCGACCACACGATGGCCGCGCTGCAGATCACGGGTGAACACGCCAGCGGCCAGTCCGAACTCGGTATCATTGGCCCGGGCGATCACCTCGGCTTCATCGGTGAATTCGAGCACACACATTACCGGCCCGAAGATCTCTTCACGGGCAATGGTCATATCGTCAGTGACACCATCAAAAATGGTTGGCTCAATATAGTTGGCCCCGGCAAAGCGTTCGCCTTGCGGCACACCGCCCCCCAGCGCCAGAACGGCCCCTTCGGATTTGCCGATCTCGATATAGTTCAGAACCTTGTCGCGCTGCGCGGTTGTGACCATTGGTCCGATCTGGGTTTGCGGGTCCATTGGGTCCCCGATCACCGCCTGTCTGGTGCGCTCCACCAGCCGGGCCACGAATTGGGCGCGAATATCGCGATGCACGAACACCCGGGTGCCGTTGGAACAGATCTGACCGGTTGAATAGAAATTGGCATTGATCGCGGCGCTGACGGCATTCTCGATATCAGCATCCTCAAAGATGATCAGCGGCGACTTGCCCCCCAGTTCCATGGTCACGTGGCGTATGCCTTCGGCCGCCGCCGCATAGACCTTGCGGCCCGTCGGCACCGAACCGGTCAGCGACACCTTGTCGACCCGCTTGTCGCCGATCAGGCCAGCGCCGACATCGCCATAACCCTGCACCACATTGAACAGACCCGCCGGTGCGCCCGCTTCGATAAGGATTTCAGCCAGTTTGAGCGCGCCCAGCGGCGTGATTTCGCTGGGCTTGAACACCATGGCATTGCCGCAAGCCAGCGCGGGTGCCGCTTTCCAGCAGGCGATCTGGGTGGGATAGTTCCAGGCACCAATGCCCACGCAAACCCCTAGCGGCTCACGGATTGTATAAACGAAATCCTCACCCAGCGGCACGGTCTCGCCATTGATGCTGGCAGCAATGCCGCCAAAATACTCCAACGCATCGGCACCCGAAGTGGCATCAGCGACCAGTGTTTCCTGAATGGGCTTGCCGGTGTCGAGCGTTTCGAGTTCCGAGAGTTCCTGATTGCGCGCGCGGATAATGTCCGCGGCCTTGCGCAGCACCCGGCCGCGCTCAACCGGCAGCAGGGCGGCCCATTGCTTTTGCGCCTTTACGGCTGCCGCCAGCGCCTGATCGATGATCGCGGGCGTGGCCGAATGCAGTGTGGCGATGGTTTCGCCGGTTGCCGCATAGACGCAGGTGATCACCTGCCCGGCTTTGTCTTCGACATATTGGCCATCAATGAAATGGCTCGCGGCTGGTTGGACGTTGCGCATGCTCATTCGCCTCGCGGATAGCGTTGATTGTGTTCAAGGACATTGAGGTCCATGTGATTGCGCATGAAGCGCTGGGATGCCTGTTGCAGCGGCTGGAAATCCCATGGGAAATAGGCGCCATTGCGCAGCGCCTCATAAACGATGAGCCGGCGCGCCTGACTTTCGCGGATATCGGCATCAAACGCTGCCATGTCCCAATGGCTGGCGACCAGATCGGCAAACCGCGCCCTCACCTCAGCATGGGCCGGATCGGCCGCCAGATTGACCAGTTCATGCGGGTCGGCTTCCAGATTGAACAATTGCGGCGGGTCAAGCTCGCAATGGATGTATTTCCATTGTTCGAACCGCAAGGCCACCAGCGGTGCCTCTGAGCCCTCGGCGGCATATTCCATCAGCACCGGGGTGACGCGCGGCGTACCTTTCGCCAGCGGCACCAGCGATTCCCCATCGGTCCAGGGCATGATTTCGGCCAGATCAATCCCGGCGAGATCGGCCAGCGTGGGGTTGATGTCCATGGTACAGACCGGTGTATCGATATGGCCAGCGGGAAGACCTGGCGCGGCGATGAACATGGGCACCCGGGCCGAGCCCTCCAGAAAGCTCATCTTGAACCACAGCCCGCGCGCGCCCAGCATGTCGCCATGATCGGACAGGAATACGATGATCGTATTGTCAGCCTGTTCGCTCCCCTCAAGGGCTGCCAAAACCTCACCGATCTTGTCATCGACATAGGAGATATTGGCGAAATAGGCCTGACGGGACCGCCGGATATTGTCTTCGGTAATGTCGAACGCCTTCGCGTCGCTCGCATCGAGCAACCGCTGCGAGTGCGGGTCCTGGTCGGCATAATCCATTGCCGGCACCACGGGCATCAGATGGTCGCAGTCCTCGTAGAGATCCCAGTACTTCTTGCGTGCCACATAGGGGTCATGGGGATGGCTGAAGCTGACGGTCAGCATCCAGGGCCGGTCATCCAGACGCCGCCCCAGATCATAGACCTTGCGCGTGGCCTGATAGGCGACCTCATCATCATATTCGAGCTGATTGGAAATCTCCCCAATGCCCGCGCCCGTGACCGAACCGAGATTATGGTACCACCAGTCGATCCGCTCGCCCGGCTTGCGATAATCCGGCGTCCAGCCGAAATCGGCCGGATAAATGTCTGTGGTCAGGCGCTCTTCAAAGCCGTGCATCTGGTCGGGCCCGACAAAATGCATCTTGCCCGATAGCGCGGTGTGATAGCCCGCGCGCCGCAGGTGATGGGCATAAGTGGGAATATCCGAGGCAAACTCGGCGGCATTGTCAAAGACCCGCGTACGATGCGGCAATTGACCGGACATGTAGCTGGCGCGTGCCGGCGCGCAGAGCGGGGAGCCGGTATAGGCATTGGCAAAGCGCACCGAACGCGCGGCCAGCGCCTTAAGGTTGGGCGCATGCAGCCAGTCGGCGGGCCCATCGGGAAACAGGGTGCCATTGATCTGGTCGGCCATGAAGACGAGAATATTGGGCTTAGCGGCCAAGTTGGTTTTTCCTTTCGAGCCAAAGTTCCAGATAATCCCGGACCATGGCTCTGGTATCGTTCCGGTTGGGGACCGAATCCTGCAGCGCGTAGCGGATGTAAAAGCCGTCGATCAGCGAGGCGAGGCATTGTGCGATCTGCTCGGCGTCGGCGTCATCGAACAACTGGCGCAGATTGAACAGCAGGTTGGAATGCAGCCGCCGCGCATAGACTTCAAGTAATCGTTTGGCTTCGGGCGACTGCAGCGCGCGGACGTAAAATGCCAGCCAGGCAGCGACGATTTCACGTTCGAACTGACTGGATTCAAAGCTCGCGCCAATAATGGCGATGATACGCTCATAGGGTGTTTTGGCGCCGGCCAGACGCGACTTTACTGCCTGCTTATACAGTTCAAGAACGTAACGCATGGCGGCCAGAAAGATCTTTTCCTTGGTGCCGAAGTAATGCATGGCCAAAGCCGGAGACATTCCCGCACGCTTTGCAATCTGACTGACAGTAACGTCGAGTGTGCCGGCAGCGCCGATCTCTGCAATTGTTGCATGGATCATCGCCTGACGTCGTAATGGCTGCACTCCGATTTTGGCCATCTGGGCATAATTCCTGAACTGGGGGTTTACATTGACCATCATGTAGTTTTTGATTGAACAGTCAATCAACAATATTTTCATCCCCTTTTCTGCCACTTAGGAGCACCCCATGATTAAACCCGTTCTTACACTGACGAGCGCCTTGGCCGTGTCGCTGTTGTCGACCTCGGCCTTCGCTGCTGGTCAGTGCGAAAAGGTCATCTTCTCCGATGTCGGCTGGACCGACATCACCACCACCACTGCCGCGACTCGCCAGGTGCTTGAAGCCCTCGGCTATGATGTCGATGTGAAGGTGCTGTCGGTGCCCGTGACATTCGCGTCGCTGGAAAGCGATGACGTGGATATTTTCCTTGGCAACTGGATGCCAGCCCAGGAAAGTGCCATTGCCCCCTATCTTGAGAGCGGCGAGATTGAAGCGGTCACCACCAATCTCGAAGGCACCAATTACACGCTGGCCGTGCCCGCCTATACCTTTGACAAGGGCCTGACCTCATACGAAAAGATCGCCGACTTCCGCGACGAACTGGACGGCAAGATCTACGGCATTGAGCCGGGCAATGAAGGCAATACCTATCTGGTTGGCTTGACCGAAACGAATACCTACGGCCTCGAAGGCTTCAAGATTGTCGAGAGCTCCGAGCAGGGCATGCTGGCGCAGGTCAACCGTCTCGTGGACGATGGCGAGGACGTGGTCTTTCTCGGCTGGGCACCCCACCCGATGAATTCCGCCTTCCCCATCAAATACCTGCCGGGTGGCGAGGATTTCTTCGGCAGTGAAGGCATTGTGCAAACGGTGACCCGCAAGGGCTATGTCGCGGAATGCCCCAATGTCGGCAAATTGCTGGAAAACCTCAAGTTCTCGCTTCCCATGGAAAACGAGATCATGGGCAGCATCCTCAATGACGGCGTCGAAGCTGGCGAGGCTTCGCTGACATGGATGCAGGCCAATCCCGAGACCGTACTGGGCTGGGTTGATGGGGTGACCACACTGGACGGTGGCGATGCCGCCGCTGCGCTCAAGTCAGAACTGAGCCTTTAATAAAACAACCAGCCCGGCGAACATGCCGGGCTGGTTCCCTTAAAGGAGCAATGTCTTGGACTGGCTGACAGACAATAAAATCCCGATCGGTGAATGGGCCAAGGCCTTTTTCAATTGGCTGCGCGACAATTTCTCTGGCGCGTTCGACGCCCTTTCCGATGCAGCCGAGGCTCTGATCGAGAGCCTGCTCTGGGTGCTGCAAACACCCCATCCCCTGATCATCATCGCTGCCTTTATGGGCCTGACCTGGATACTGCAGCGCAATTGGCGGCCCTGCCTTCTCGTATTGGTTGGGTTCCTGTTCATTCTCAATCAGGGCTATTGGGAAGAGACCACCGAAAGCCTGACCCTAGTGATAAGTTCATGCATTGTTTGCATGGCCATTGGCGTTCCCGTCGGCATTTTTCTGGCGCACCGGCCCACGCTATACCGCTATATGCAGCCCGTGCTCGATCTGATGCAAACCCTGCCCACTTTCGTTTATCTGATCCCCGCCATCGTCTTTTTCGGCATCGGCATGGTCCCGGGCCTCATCGCCACGGTGATCTTCGTGCTGCCCGCGCCGGTCCGGCTGACCTATCTGGGTATTTCCACAACGCCAACGCCGCTGCTCGAGGCGGTGGACGCCTTTGGCGGCACTGGCACCCAGAAATTGCTCAAGGTTGAACTGCCCTACGCCACGCCGCAAATCATGGCCGGCCTGAACCAGACCATCATGCTCTCGCTATCCATGGTAGTTGTCGCCGCTCTGGTCGGCGCTGACGGCCTGGGTGTTCCCGTGGTGCGTGCGCTGAACTCGGTCAATACAGCGCTTGGCTTTGAAAGTGGCTTTGTCATCGTTGTTGTCGCCATCATTCTCGACCGGATGCTGCGCATAGGAAGTGAACCGAAATGACCGATGCTGTAATTTTCGACAATGTGAGCATCGTCTTCGGTAGTCACCCCGAAACGGCTCTACCGCTCATGGATGCCGGCCAGACGCGCGCCGAGATCCAGCAGGAGACCCAGCAGGTCCTGGGCGTGCACGATTGCTCGCTCACGGTTCAGGAGGGCGAAATCCTCGTCCTGATGGGCCTTTCAGGATCGGGCAAGTCCACCCTGTTGCGCGCCGTCAATGGGCTCAATCCCGTCGTGCGCGGTTCGGTCACCGTCAATTCCGGCGGCTGGACGGCTGATCCTGCCAGTTGCAGCAAGGATGAACTCTTGCGCCTCCGCCGCCGCTCGGTGGCCATGGTGTTCCAGCAGTTCGGCCTGTTGCCCTGGCGCAATGTCACCGACAATGTGGCCCTCGGGCTTGAACTGGGGGGCATGAAGCGGGCCGAACGCGAAGCCAAGGTCAAGGATCAACTCGAACTGGTCGGCCTGTCTGACTGGGCCAACAGCAAGGTCAGCGAGCTCTCGGGCGGCATGCAGCAGCGTGTGGGCCTGGCGCGCGCCTTTGCCACTGAAGCGCCTATCCTTTTGATGGATGAACCGTTCTCGGCGCTTGATCCACTGATCCGCACACGGCTACAGGACGAATTGCTCGAACTGCAGACCAAGCTGAAGCGCACCATCATCTTCGTAAGCCACGATCTGGACGAGGCCTTCAAGCTGGGCAACCGCATCGCCATCATGGATGGCGGGCGCATCATCCAGTGCGGCACGCCGCAGGAAATCACTGCCAATCCCGCCAATGCCTATGTGGAAGACTTTGTCACCCACATGAACCCGCTTCGGGTGCTGCAGGCCGCTGACGTGATGCTGGCCGATACAGTGGGCGCACCGGCCACCCCTGACAACGCGGTACAGGTGGAACTGGGCGCGCCCGTTGCCGACATCATCGATGCGCTCTCGAGCGGTGCCGACACGATTGGCGTGACGGACGAAGCTGGCAAGGAGGTCGGTTCGATTTCCAGCCAGCAGATCGTGGATGTCTTGCAATCCAAAGCCTCAAAAGGCTCCGACTAAGTCAAACGCAGCAGGCAGCGAATTGCCCCGGTTTACTGCAGGCCTGCAGCTTTTCACCCGACCCAATCGCGCATGTCGCGCTGTGCCGAATAATTCTTTTCGGCTTCAACGAGCGGGATGTTTGGATGGGGCAGACGAGGCGTCGATGGCTAAACCCGCCGCCCCATCCAGTTCCAGATTCTGCATGGATCGCCAGGGTCCCCGACGATAAACCAATTCAGCCTTGTGTAGACCGTTAATGGTTTCGACAAGCGCGCGCGACACCGCGCAGGTCGCCCGTAGCGCGGTTGAGGCAGGTCAGTGCAAATGGTGGCAAAAAAAGGAACCTTTCATCGGCCATTGGTCACCCGATCGTCCGGCACCCACGAAACTCATTTGATCGAAGGTCCGAGAATCAATAAGCCTTCATCCAGTTGAGAGATTTGTCGGTGTCTCCGACGGGCCGGTACTCTGCACCCAGAGGTGTCGTCCATCCAAGCTTCGAGATCGACGCAAACAAATAGGCATAGTTGATCTCTCCGTGGTCGGGCGCGCCCCGGTCGGGGACGGAAGCGAATTGAATATGGCCGATGAGGGGTGCCAGTGAACGAAAACGTGTCTCTATGTCACCTTCCGTACGCCCCACATGGTAGCAATCAAACATCAGCTTGAGGTTGATTTCCCCAACCTCCTCGATAATCTCCCGGGCCTGGTCTGTGGTGCGCAGGAAATACTTTGGGGCATCGTGCCGGTTGAGCGGCTCAATTAAAATCATCAAGCCATGCGCGGCGGCCGTCCGGGCGGCCGCTCGGAGGTTGCCGATAAATGTCGAGTGCGCCGCCACACCCGTCGCGTTTCCGGCCATCACATGGACAGATTTCGCGCCAATCGCTGCAGCATAGTTCACTGCCTCAGCGATCAGCATTTGTGCTTCACTCTGTCGGCCGGGAACGGCGGAAAGTCCGTTTTCACCAGCAGACACGTCACCGCGTCTGGTATTAATGCCCAGCATCTCCAGCCCCGTTTCGGACAGCGCGGACGCAACCTCAGTAGCTAGAGTATCATAGGGCCAATGGCATTCCACGGCCGCAAAGCCCGCCGCCTTAGCCGCGTGTATGGCCGCCGGCAGTGGGCGATCAGCCCAGAGAAATCCGAGGTTGGCAGAAAATCTGGTCATATCTAAAGGCCCTGCAAAAAGTGGTCTTAACTGACAAATATGCCCAAATCATCGTTAGAAAATGCGCATGCTCGCCCAACCGATAATAGCCTCAAAGACATCTGATGCCAAAAGGATGTTGGTATACGCCGCCGCATCATCATGGCACCGCGCCAAACACTCAGATGCTGGTTCACGAGCATAAATTCGCGGTTATCCATGCGCAAAACGATATCGCGGCTGCCCAAATTTCAGCCCAATAATTTGTCGATTCCTGCCTGAGCGCATTCCAAGTCCTGCGCCGGGGTTCCAGAGCTGATTCCAATGCCGCCGACTACTTCACCTTCAAAAATGACAGGCAAGCCGCCTGCCACAACCATCAACCGCCCTCCAATCGCGCTATTTATGCCGTATGCTGGTTTGCCGGGTTGACTGACGTCCCCATACTCATGGGTTGCCCGCTTGGCTCCTGCGGCCGTAAAGGCTTTGTCGATAGCTATTGTGGTGGAGGTTACTTTACCGCCATCCATGCGCTCAAAAGCAATTAGATTACCGCTCTCGTCCGCGATAGCGATACACATAGGCACGCCAATCTGCTCAGACTTCATTTGAGCACCCGCAATCAACGTGCGCGCATCGGCGCTATCCAGCCGTTTGATTATCATCATATCTGTATCCTTCGGTTAAAAGCAGACTCTGCGTCGCAAAGGTCACGATGCATTGTTTTCGATGTAGCGTGACGCCGCTTCGCGACTTCACGTAACAGTTCACCCACGGCCTGAGAAGCGAAGGATTTATCAAAGTCTGATTACATGCCAAAATAATTCCAGTGTTCGAATTATACACCTCCGCTATCTCAGCTATGTGCAAAACGAACCGTACTGAATTGGGCGGAAGCTCCAACTCTTGGGCAGGGTGGAGCATCATGCGCAAAACAACAAACAGGTATTTCCCGGCGCCGACTTTGTAGCTTCGCACTTGCCGACGAAAGATTGCAGATCTGCGGGCACACGTTTACGAAACCAGAAGATTCCGGAACGGGGGTGTCGCGTGGGACGAACCATTTGTGCACGACCCTTTTGTATCAATTGGGCGGCTGCAAATCCCTTAATCCTAAAGGATGTCTGGATTTCAATGGCTTCATGGGAAAATGGCGGAGAGGAAGGGATTCGAACCCTCGAGACAGTTACCCGCCTACACCCTTAGCAGGGGCGCGCCTTCGACCACTCGGCCACCTCTCCGGGGCCGCTTAAATCGTAGTTGGGCGCGCAAATCAAGTCTCGTTTTGGATTCCGGGGATTTCCTTGGCACACCGCCCGGAAATCACAGCGTCATCAAGCGTCTGTGCCGGTTTTGACATAGTTTTAAGCACAAACAGGAACGAACAGGCGCGGCCTGAAACCCGCGCCCTGCCCATTTAGCGCTGGTTGAACAAAACCGATTGCGCCTTTTTGTCGGTGGCAAGGTTGAGCTTTTCGCGCTCCTCTTTCCCCACCAGCAGGCCGCGCGCCACAGCCGGGCGTGCATTCATCCGCTCCAGCCAGGCCTTAAGATCGGGGAATTCGGCGATATCGATGCCCTGGCGTTCATAGCCATTGGCCCAGCCGATACAGGCCATGTCAGCCACCGAATACGCACCGCAGATATAGTCCTTGCCCGCCAGCTGTTTGTTCAGCACGCCGTAAAGCCGGTGCGTCTCGTCGCGATAACGCTTGATGGCATAGTCGATCTTTTCCGGCGCATAATTGGCAAAGTGGTGGTTCTGCCCCAGCATCGGGCCAAAGCCGCCCATCTGCCAGAACAGCCATTCATCCACCTTCACCTGCGCCCTTGGATCGGCGGGATAGAACTGGCCAAATTTCTGCCCGAGATATTTAAGGATCGCGCCGCTCTCGAACACCGAGATCGGTTCACCGCCGGGGCCTTCCGGATCAATGATCGCGGGCATGCGGTTGTTCGGCGAAATCTTGAGGAATTCAGGCTTGAACTGGTCGCCGGCACCGATATTCACCAGCTTCAGCACATAGGGCAGCCCAAGTTCTTCCAGCATGATGGAAATCTTGAACCCGTTCGGGGTGGGCCAATAGTACAGCTCGATTGGCTTGGTCTGTTCAGTCATCGCTATTCTCCTGTTGGCGCGGGCGCTAAAGCTTGATCACTTCAAGGCCGCGCTTGGTGCCCGGGCGGGCATTCATGCGGGCGTGCCAGGCGGCGAAATGCGGGAATTCGGCCAGATCGATTTCATAGGTCTCATAATGATTGGCCCAGCCGATACAGGCAAAATCGGCGATCGAAACCTCGCCGGCAATATAATCGCGACCTTCGAGCTGCTTGTTGAGGACGCCGAACAGGCGGTGCGATTCGTCGATATAGCGCTTGATCGCATAAGGGATTTTTTCCTTGGCAAAGCGCACAAAATGATTGGCCTGGCCGAGCATGGGACCAAAGCCGCCGACCTGCCAGAACAGCCATTCATCGACCATCACCTGGGCGCGCGGATCGGCAGGATAGAACTGGCCGAATTTCAGCCCGAGATATTTAAGAATGGCGCCGCTCTCGAACACCGAGATCGGCTGCCCGTCCGGCCCTTCAGGGTCGACAATCGCCGGGATCTTGTTGTTCGGGGAAATTTTGAGGAAGTCCGGGGCGAATTGCTCGTCCTTGCCGATATGCACCAGATGATGGGTATAGGGCACGCCGAGCTCTTCCAGCATGATGGTGATTTTCTGCCCATTGGGGGTGGGAAAGGAGTGAAGCTCGATGGGCTGGGTTTGCGCAGTCATGAATTGCCTTCCGGCCTGGGGCCAAAGTGAAGTGAAACGGACATGCCGATATGGCGCGGCCACTTTATCGGCATTTTACGATTGATTGCAATTCAGGAAAGTGTGAGCGGCGCGGCCAGCGCTTTTGCCGGCAAAATGGTGCCACCGGCAGGACCAGATCCTGCCGGTGGGCGGTTTGCGTTCAGGCCCGGGCTCTGGCCTTGCCATGCCTTGGCGCCATATCAAGTTGCACATGCGGCTGGCCATCGCTGGTACAGTCCGGCGATGTGCCCTTTGCATCAACCCGGCAGGAAACCCGCTGGCGGAGGGCGGAAAAGCTCTCGAAACTGACCACGTCCACCGGCGCATCAAAATGCAGCGTGACGCGATAGTATTGGCCGCCGGGCAGCATGCTGGTGCCAATAACCTTCGCGGTGAATGGCTGCTTGAGATAAGTGCCGGTCACATTCTGGCCAAGGGTAACAGGGCATTGGCCGGTGGTGGCAGCCGCAGCGCTGGCCGTGTTCCAGTCGCGATAGCCATGCGAATGGGCCACCGCTTCCAATGCAGCGGCATGGGAGAGTTTTTCGCCGCGGGCAGCATGCTGGTCACGCAGGGCGCGGGCTTCGGTTTTAAAGGCTTCCGGATTGGAAGCAAAAGACATTCTGGACATCTGATCCTCTGACATTTCGCAAGAGGCGGTAGTTCTCATGGGGCTCGCCTTGCCATGAACCGCCAGGGAAATGGAGCGATCCAGCTTGCAAAAAACACTGCCAGTGGCAGTGGAGGGCTTCACCATCGGACATATCCGGCGAGCAGCAGGTGCCTCTAACCTGCCCCTCAGATAGGATCGGCAAGGGGGTTTGTCAATTGGCGGGGCCATCGCCCTACCCGCGACCATCACCGCGACTGATCCCGGCCATTCATTGAATATGTTGGACATGCCCTGCCGACATCGGCAGATTGCAAGCGATCAAGGGGGAGAGCGTCTTGGAAATTCTGCTGCTATTTGCAGCCGGCTTTGTCGGCGGCATTCTCAATTCGCTGGCCGGCGGCGGCTCGTTCATCGTCTTTCCGGCGCTGTTGCTCTCCGGGGTGCCCCCGGTGATTGCCAATGCCACCAATACGTTTGCCGCCCTACCCGGCTATATCAGCGGTGCGTTCGGCTATCGACGCGACATTCTTAAATACCGCACCAAGCTGGTCCCCTATGCGCTGGCCGCCCTGATCGGTGGCTATTTTGGCGCAGACCTGCTGCTCAAGGTCGATGACGCGCAATTCTCGCTGGTCGTTCCCTGGCTGATGGGGCTGGCGGTGTTCCTGTTCGCCTTTGGCGGCCGCATCAGCGCCTGGTTTGCCGCCCGGTCCAGCGGCACCGCCCGCAATGCCCGGATCGGTTCGATATTGCTGCTCGCGCTTCTGGCGCTGATCTGCCTTTACGGCGGCTTTTTCAACGCCGGGCTCGGGATTATCCTGCTGGCGTTTTTTGCCCTGGCCGGGTTTGGCAATGACATTCACGCCATGAACGGCATCAAGCTGACGATTTCGACAATTGTCGCCGCCGTCGCCGTCATCCGCTTTGCCGCCTCAGGCTCGATTGCCTGGTATGAAGGCACGCTGGCCTTTGCCGGCACGGTGACTGGCGGCTATCTGGCAGCGCGGCTGGCGCATCTGATCCCGCCGCAGATGCTGCGCATGGCGATTATCGTTTATGGCCTGATATTGACGCTGGTATTCTTCTGGCGCGCCTATGCCTGAACCAATGGCTTCAGCCATACCGTCGCATCATGAAACGCCGCCCCGCCAAAAGGCGGCACCGGGTCGGAGCCGATCAGGGTATTAATGCCCTTGCCGCGTTTGTGCGCCTTGTTGGGGTGCAGGCTTTCGGCAATGACGACGCCGCGCTGTACGCCCTCGAACAATTTGACCTCGAGCACCACTTCGCCGCGCCTGTTCCCGGCCAGCACATCATCTCCTGCCAATAGTCCGAGTGCTGCTGCATCCTCGGGGTGCAGCATCAGCGATGGCTTGCCTTCGCGTTTCTGGCTGCCCGGGGTCTCGTTGAACGAGGTATTGAGATAAGTCCGGGCCGGGCTGGTGGCCAGCCGGAAGGGATGGCTCTCATCGGCCAGCTCATTGATGTCCCAGAAATCGGCGAATTTGGGCAGGATGGCCGGGTCACAGACCAGATCAACGCCCTTTTTCGCCTTGGTTTCCAGCCAGTCGGGGGCAAAGCGGAACTTGCCGTCCGGCCAGGCAAAACCGTCGGCAAAGCGGGATTTATCGTCCGGCAGGCCGCGTTCGACAAAGCCATGTTCTTCAATCGCGTCGAGCCCCTCATAGCCGGAGCGGGCAAAGGTATCGAACACCATTTCCTTGTCACTGCGGCCAAAATATTCTTCATTTCCAACGCCAAGGCGCTTGGCCAGTTCATTGATGACAAACAGGTTTGACTTCGCCTCGCCCGGTGCCTTGATCACTTCGGGCCCGTAAAGAATGCGCGTATGCCCGCCGCGGGTGTAAAAATCATGATGCTCCAGGAACATGGTGGCCGGCAAAACGATATCGGCCAGCTCCGCCGTCTCGGTCATGAATTGCTCATGCACGACTAAAAACAGGTCCTCGCGTTCCAGCCCCTGCCGCGCCAGCGCCTGATCGGGCACGACAACGGCCGGATTGGTGTTCTGCACCAGCATGGCCTTGACCGGCCCGCCGCCCTTCAATGCCTTTTTGTTACCGGTCAGGATGGGGCCGAGTTCGCACATGTCGAGATTGCGGGTCTGTTCGGCGGCCATCGCGCCGCCCTCGATCAGCGATTTATCCAGCCCCCAGATGCCGGAATTGGAATGAAAGGCACCGCCGCCGCGATATTGCCAGGCACCGGTCATGGCGGGGATGCACAAGGCTGCATGCATATTGGTGGCACCATTGCGCTGGCGGGTAAAACCATAGCCGAGACGGAAGAAAGAGCGCTGGGTTGTGCCCACCAGATGGGCGAAGGCCTCGATCTCGTCGACCCGCAATCCGGTAATCGCCGCCGCCCATTCGGGCGTCCGGCTGTGCACATGGGCTTCAAATTCGGGCGAGAAATCGGTGAATTTTGCCATATAGGCCCGGTCAGCCAGCCCGTCGCGCAACAGCACATGCATCGTGGCCAGCGCCAGCGCGCCATCGGTGCCCGGCTTGATCACAAGGCCCATATCGGCCTTGTCCATGGTGGCGGTGCGATAGACATCAACCACGACCAGTTGGGCCCCGCGCTCCTTTTTGGCCCGCATGGCATGGGTCATCACATTAACCTGGGTATGCACCGCATTGGTGCCCCAGATGATGACGCAATCGGCCTCGGCCATCTGCTCGGGATTAACCCCGGCCAACAGGCCTGTGCCGGCCACATAACCGCCCCAGGAGATCATCGAACAGATGGTGCCATATTGGCGCGAATAGCCCTTGGCATGGCGCAGGCGCTGAATGCCGTCGCGCTGCACATGGCCCATGGTGCCGGCATAAAAGAACGGCCAGATGCTTTCGGCACCAAACCCGGTTTCGGCGGCTTCAAATTTCTCGACAATCTCGCTCAGCGCTTCATCCCATGAAATCCGCTGCCACTGCCCTTCGCCCTTTTTGCCCACGCGCTTGAGCGGATAGAGCAGCCGGTCAGGATGATGGATCCGCTCGGCATAACGCGCCACCTTCTCGCAGATCACCCCGGCGGTATAGGGATCATCCTTGGCCCCGCGCACCCGGCCGATCGTTGTGTCGTCCAGCACCTCGATATCGAGCGCGCAGGTCGAGGGGCAATCATGCGGACACACCGAACGGGCGATACGAATATTGGTGGGCTTGTTCATGCGCGGACTCGGGGTTTGGAGGCTGGATGGAGTTTAACCGTGCCAGATGAACATGTCAGCCCGGTGATTATTCCAGATAGGAAGTCAGCACCGACCTGATTGGCTCACTCAACTGAAAAATGTCTTCTATTTGGTCTATATCATGCCGCACCAGATTTTTTTCTGTGTCGAAAACGGATATAAATTTTGACTTCCCGTTGAAATGCAGCCTGACAACCGGCTTCCGATTATTGTCATCGAAAAGAATGGCAAAATAACTCTGAGCATCGCGACTGGTGATGCGGGTGACCGGGCAAACCTGCGCCGCAATTGCGCGCACGATCATGAACCCCTGCAACTCCTCTTGCGTCGTATTGATCTTATCTTCAGCTTCCGATGAAACCTGCGGCAAATCCTCGTCCGCTCCATCGTCATCGAATGCGACATCTATCTTCTGGCGCACGCGCTGGTGAAAAATATTATCGAATGCCCGGCGCACGAGCGGCTTGAGGGAATCAACCACAGTAGAGGTGAGCTTTGATTCATAAAAACTCTTGGCCACCAATCGGACGAATTCATCGCTGGGCTCAGCCCATTGCTCTTCGATAAAACTCATCGCAGCGCGCATGTACTTCAATGAAGCGGCGGCAGCCCTGACGTTGTCGATACTGAACTTCTCTTTGTGGAATTTCTCCAATTCTCGTAAATCGTTATCGTCATAGGCCAACAAATCAAATTTGAAAAATGGCGTTTGATCCATCTTGTTAGGTGCATCAAGATCAGTGAAAAACCAAAAATTCAGACCATTTGTCAGTATGCCTATATTCGCATCCGCCGCATGGAAATATCTAAACAGCTGATTGTATTGAGCATTACGCAAATCTGTTGAAACAGATTTTGCTTCCACCAAATACTCGACACGACCGTCGATTTGCACGGCGTAATCGATCTTCTCGCCTTTTTTCAGGCCAATATCAGCCACATATTCAGGGATAACCTGTGTCGGATCGAATACGTCGAATCCCAGCACACGAAGAAACGGCATGACTATGGCGTTTTTCGTGGCCTCCTCCGTTTGTGCGATTGTCTGAGCGTTGATTGCTCTTTTCGCCAAGTCTGTAACTTCTTCTCTAAATGACATATTGCCCTCCAAATAATAATTCTTAAAACAAGTCGAATGAAGTCTAGGCGTTGTTGTGAGTTTTGCAATTATCAAGTTTGTGCTTTCTTTGAATTCGGGTTCTGGCCATACCCAAACCAAAAAGACCAAAATTCCATCCACCTCCGCCAACCCGCTGTATCCTGCGTTCAATTTTGCAAAACCTGGCACGAGCGCGACGAACAGCTGGTGTAGAAGGGCGCGCGCTTGTGCCGGATGAGGGGGTGCGATAGGCCAGCGGTCACGGACAAAGGCCCCCTCACCCCAACCCTCTCCCCCAAGGGGGGAGTGAAGAGGCACCCAGCATGCCCAAACCCTCATGGTGAACTTGTCGAACGACGAGGGTTTCAACACCGCGTGCGCCGCCCATCCTTCGACAGGCTCAGGATGAGGCCGGA
>Ga0209344_10001771_pt1 | contig 26670 bp, 20 predicted proteins | sample Cruoilmetagenom6_FD_187293 | JGI IMG/M metagenome (GOLD analysis project Ga0209344, IMG submission 187293) | Oil polluted marine microbial communities from Coal Oil Point, Santa Barbara, California, USA - Santa Barbara Oil Seep Sample 6 (SPAdes)... | ecosystem: Environmental > Aquatic > Marine... | reverse complement strand
GTTCTCTGCCGTCGGTCTGGTGATGGCCGATATCCGGCACGACTTCGTGCAGACCAAGATCATGCGCGGTGCCGAGATAACGCCTGACGCCTTGAAAGGGGTCTATTCGGGGCTGGAAACACTGGGGCGCGAAGCGCTCGAGGCCGACGCGGTGCCCGCAGATAAGCAGGGCATCACACGTACCGCCGATCTGCGCTATGTGGGCCAAGCCTATGAAATCAACGTAACCTTGCCCGAAGGCGAAATCGACGATGCGCTGATCAAGAACATCTTCGACAAGTTCCATGCGCAGCACAATCAGCTCTATGCTCATTGCCATCCGCACAAGACAATCGAGTTTGTCAGCGGGCGTCTGACGGCCACCGGTTCGATGTCCGCGCCGCCAATGCGCAAATATGACTCGCCCGGTGACAAGGCCTCGGGCGCGCCGAAGACCGAAGGCACGCATCCGATCTATTTCGAGGAAGCTGGGGCTTACGTCGATGTCCCGATCTATGCCCGCGAGAACCTGCCTCCGGGATCCGAAATCGAGGGGCCCGCGGTTGTTGTCCAGCTCGATACCACCATCATCATTCATCCCGGTCAGGCAGCTACCGTCGATGACCATGCCAACCTGCTGATCGCTACGGGGGAAGAACCTTATGCGCGTTGATCCAATTACATTCGAAGTCGTTAACAATGCCCTTGTCGGGGTGGCCGAACAAATGGCCGCGACGATCCTCAGAACGTCCTATTCCACCGTTGTGCGTGAGATGCTGGACTATTCGACAGCGGTATTCGATCCCAACGGGCATATCATCGCCCAGTCCTGCCGGATCCCGATCCACCTGAACTCGATGTCGCGTTCCTTGCGCACGACACTGGACGGGATCATTCCGATCGAGGAATGGGACGAAGGTGACATCATCATCACCAACGATCCCTATCTGGGTGGGCAGCACCTTCCCGACGTGCAGACCTTCATGCCGGTCTACGCCGATGGCAAGATCGTCGCGATCTGCGGCACGCTTGACCACCATCTGGATGTTGGCGGCATGCGTCCCGGCTCTTACGCTGGTGACGCCGTCGAAATCTTCCAGGAAGGGTTCCGCATTCCACCGATCAAGCTGCACGAGAAGGGCAAGCCGAATGAACGCTTCCTTGCGGTCTTTGACGCCAACGTGCGACAGCCGGATCAGACCGGTGGCGATCTGCGCGCCCAGGCCGCCGCGCTGAGCATCGGCCGCGACGGTGTTCTGGAACTGGTCGAGCGTTACGGCGTGGAAACCTTCGAGAATTGCCTGCTTGATGCCATCGACACCTCCGAAACCCGGATGCGCGCGAAAATCCGCGAACTGCCCGAAGGGGACTATTACGGCGAATATCAGGTTGATGACGATGGCGTCACGGACGAACGGATCACCGTCAAGGTCAAGCTGACAATCAAGGATGGCGGTATCCACCTGGATTTCACCGGCACCGACAAACAGCGGCGCGCGCCGACCAATGCGACGATCTCGTCTTGTGAATCGGCCTCGTATTTCGCGATTCTGTCGATCCTCGATCCGACCATCCCGTCGAATTTCGGCCTCTACAAGCCGATCACGATCACCGCGCCCGAAGGCACGGTTGTCAACGCGCAATCGCCCGCACCCGTGGTGGGGCGCAACACGATCACCCACACGATTGTCAGCGCGATCATGAAGGCCCTGGCCGACGTGGTGCCCGAACGTGTGACCGCCGGTTATTATGCCAACTCGAACGTGCATATCCTTGCCGGCGACGGCACGGGCGAGCACGCACCATGGATCCTCTTTGATATCGAAGTGGGCGGTGGTGGTGCACGACGCACCAAGGATGGCGTCGATTGCTGGTCGCAGGGCATTCACAACCTGGCGAACACGCCGATCGAGATGATCGAGGTCATGTATCCGCTGCAGTTCACCTGCTACGAATTCCTGCCCGATACCGGAGGGGCAGGGCGCACCCGTGGTGGCTTGGGCGTGCGGCGCGATATCAAGTTCCTCGACAAGAGCGGTACGCTGGAAACCCAGTTCGACAAGTTCAAGGTGGAACCCTTCGGGCTGGAGGGTGGCAAACCCGGCGCCGTGGGCAAGCTGTTCCTCAACCCTGACAGCAACGCCCCCAAATCGCTGCGCTCGAAAACCAACAACCAGCGACTCGAGCGGAACGACATCTTCTCGATGTTCACGCAGGGCGGCGGTGGCTACGGCCCGGCATCCGAGCGCAACAAGGACGACATCATTCGCGATATCGTCGAAGGCAAGCTGACCGCAGAACGGGCCAAGGCTGACTACGGCGTGGAGGTGAGTGTCTGATGAAAATCACAGGCCTGATCCCACACACCATCCAGTTGCCCGGAAGGTCGGATTACAAGTGGCGTTCGCTCGAGGTTCCGATCGGGCGCTACGTGATCCTGCAGATCGAGACCGATGAAGGGATCACCGGGGTGGGCGAAGCTCCGGCGATCCTGACATGGGGCGGTGAAAACCAGCGCTATTCCGGCGAAGACCCGGAGATCGTCACGCATCTGATCAACAACCTGATCGCGCCCAAGCTGATCGGCACCGATCCGACGGATATCAAGGGCGCGCTGGCCACGATGGACGAGTTTGTTCGTGGCTTCTCCTACACCAAGGCGATGGTGGAAAGCGCGCTGCTGGACATCACCGGCAAATCGGCGGGCATTCCGGTTTACCAACTGCTGGGCGGGGCTGCCCGCAAGGTGATCCCGGTCTGCCATTCAGTCGGTATCGCGCCGCCGGATCAGGCTGCAGAAACCGCGTTGCGGGTGGTCGAGGACGGGATCAAATACCTTCAGATCAAGGTGCCGGGCGACCCGGCCACAGATCTGGCCATGGTCAAGGCGATCCGCAAGGCGGTCGGGGATGACATCGTCATGCATCCCGATGTCAACCGCGGCTACAAGGATGCCAAGACGGCGATCAACAGCACGCGTGCGATGGTGGCCGAGGCCGGTATCTGGGCGGTCGAGCAGCCTGTCGAGGGTGGCGACATGATGGCGCGCATCACGGCAGCACTGGATGTCCCGGTGATTGTCGACGAAGGTTGCTGGACGTCATTTGACGCGATGGAGATCGCGCGGCGCAACTCGGCGGATATCCTGTCGATCTACTTCACCAAGGCCGGTGGGCTGATCCGTTCGATGGAAATCGGCGCAATCGGTCGCGCGGCGGGGATGCCGATGAATGTCAACGGCTCGCTGGAAGGGGGCGTCGGCAATGCCGCCAACCTCCATCTGTCGGCCGCATTGGAAGGCCAGGTCCTGCCGGGCGTGATTTCGATCAACACGCTGGAAGGGCGCGAACAGACCAAGGTGGGCGGCGTGTTCTACACCGACGACGTGATCACCGAACCCTTCGCCTACAAGGACGGGTGCCTGACGGTGCCGGATACTCCGGGCCTCGGGGTGGAACTCGACATGGACAAAATGAAGAAGTACCGGCTTTCCTGAGTCGATAAAATTGAAAACATAAAGTATTCCAGTGGTTAAGATGGAATACTTAAAGCAGCAGAGGAGAATGCATATGTCTGCGAAATTCGGAGTAAGTTGCGGCGGAGACCTGTGGAGCGACGAAGATATCATTGCGGTCGAAGATCTCGGGTTCGACTCGTTCTGGACTGGCGAGCACATCGTCTATCACCGGCCGATCCTTGAGGCGATTACCGTGATGACGCGCGCGGCAACCCTGACCAAACGGATCAAGGTTGGTCCGGCCACGCAGATCATGTCGCTGCGCAACCCGACGATCAATGCCAAGCAATTGGTCAGCCTGGATGTCATGTCCGGCGGACGTGTTCTGTTGACCGTGGGCGTTGGTGGCGACTATCCGCGCGAATTCCACGCCTGCCAGGTGGACATCAAGCAGCGCGGCCAGATCGTGCAGGAATCCATCGAGATCGCCAAGAAATACTGGAGCGGTGAGCGCTTCGACTATGATGGCAAGATCTATCAGTTGAAAGACGTTGACATGCTGCCCCTCCCGGTAACCCCGGGTGGCCCGCCGATCTGGGTGTCGGGTCGTCAGGATGCACCGATGCGCCGCGCTGCCACCATCGCCGATGGCTGGAACCCCTACATGTACAGCGCCGAACGTAGCGGCTGGTCCTTCAACCGCGTCAAGGAGTTTGCCGAGGAAGCCGGGCGGGAACTGCCCAAGGATTACACCTTTGCCAACTTCATCTATATCTCGATGTTCGACGATGAGAAAGAGGCCCGCGACTGGGGCGTCAAGGAGCTGAGCTATCGCTACGATCAGGATTTCTCGGAACTGGTGGACAAATATTGCGCCTACGGCTCGAACCAGAAAATCATCGACTATCTGGCCGAGTACATCAAAGAGGGCTGCAACTACCTGATCTTGGCCCCGATCATGCCGCCGGAGGACCGCAAGGCGCATCTGGAGCGGCTGTCGAAAGACATCCTGCCGGAGCTGCGCAAGATCAATCCCAAATTGATCATCAAATGATGGACGGGCCGCGCCGAATGAACGCCGGCGCGGCCCCTATCACGCCACTTTGCAAGGTGGGAAAACCAATACTGACAGGATGGACAGAGCATCGACATGACCCAGAATTCCACACGCAGACTGCTTGATCCGTTTCTTTCTCCCGCCTCGATCGCGATTATCGGGCTGTCGCGCTCGGCCATCGGCTCGCCTGTCAGTGTTCACACGACCCTGAACGACATGGGCTACGAGGGGCGTACCTTCATCGTCAATCCAGGCATGAAATCCGCCCCCAACGCGACCGTGTGCAAATCCATCCCCGAATTACCCGAAGTGGTCGATCTGGCGATCATCTCGGTGGAACGCAGCATGGTGCCCGACACGCTGGAGGCCTGTGCAGCGCATGGCATTACTTCTGCCATCGTCATCACCCAAGGGTTCGCCGATGCCGATGAGGTTGGCGCGCAACTCCAGACCAAGGTCGATGAGGTCATCGCCCGCACCGGCATCCGCGTGCTTGGGCCCAACACCATCGGTCTGGTCAATTCGCCCGCGAAATTCACCTCGTCCTTTATCGAGGTCACGCCGGATGATCTGCCCGTGGGGCAGGTCTCGCAGTCGGGGTTCCTGATGATGGGGCACCATCTGGTGACCAATGAACTGGCCGGTTACTGCACCTCTATCGACCTTGGAAATGGCTGCGATATCAATCTGATCGACGTACTGGAGCATTACGAGAGTGACGCCAATGTCAACGTGATCGAAATTCACGCCGAGGCGATCGAAAACGGCACCGCCTTCATCGAGACTGCATCGCGCATCTCGCGCTCCAAACCCATCGTGGCCCTTCAGGCCGGGCGCACTGCCGCCGGGCAGGCGGCTGTCGCATCGCATACCGGGGCCGTGGCCGGCCAGACACGCGTATCTGACGCCGCGTTGGCGCAGGCCGGGGTGATCCAGGCCGACAATGCCGAAGAACTTCGCATGTTCTCGAAATCGCTCGCCACTTTCGGCGAGATGAAGGGCAAACGCGTCGCCATCATGAGCTATTCCGGCGGCGGCGCCGTTCTGGCCATCGACGCGCTGGACCGCGCCGGGCTGGAACTGGCAGAGCTGTCGGATCAGACCAAGGCGACGGTCAAACGCCTGTTTCCCGAATGGATGGAGGTCCATAACCCGCTGGATATCTGGATGCCGGTGGCCAAGGATCTCAACGACGCCTTCCCGCTGGTGATGAATGCACTGCTGGAGGATGACGGTGTGGATGCGGTGATGTGCATCTACTGCTCCTACAACCTGCCGAAATACGAACGTTTCGATGCTTCGGGCTATATTCGCGATCTGTCGGCAAAGGATCGCAGCAAACCGGTGGTCTGCTGGAGCTATGGCCAGGATATCGAAGGTTTTACCCGCACGATCGAGGAAAAACGCTCGGCTATCGTCTATCCGCGTCTGGACGACGCTGCCCGGTCGCTGGCTGCTCTGGCGAAGTCTACGCAACGCCGCAATGCCGCCCCGACTGCAGAAAAACCTCCCGTAGCCAATGCCGCAGCCCGAAAGACATCTGCTGCAATCCTGCAAAAGGCCGAAGCGGATGGTTTGCAATATCTTTTCACCGAAGCCTTCGAGATCCTGCAAGCCTATGATCTGCCGCTGGCAAAATGGTCGGCTGTACGCAGTGAAGCCGAACTTGCCGCGTCGACAGATGCGCTGAACGCGCCGCTCTGCCTCAAGATCGATTCCCCCGACGTGATCCACAAATCAGACAGTGGCGGTGTGGCGCTGGGGATCGGCAAGGGCGATGCGCTGGCAGACGCGTATCGCAGGATGAATGAAACGGTCGCCAGGAATGTTCCCGGCGCGCGGCTCAGTGGCGTCGTGGTGCAGGAAATGACGGCCAAGGGTACCGAGGTGATGATCGGGATGGTCCGCGATCCTGCCTTCGGGCCTTGCATTGTCTTTGGCACGGGCGGCGTCTATGCCGAGATTATGGATGATTTCGCCTTCCGCATTGCTCCACTGACAGCGCGGGACGCGCGCGAAATGATCGGTGAAACCGTGGTGTCGCGTATTCTGGAAGGGAGCCGCGGGCAGGACGCCGCCGATATCGACGCGCTGGTGGATGTGATCCTGAAGATATCGCAGATATCCGTGGCCCATCCCAATATCCAGGAAATTGACCTGAACCCGGTCTTTGCAGGCCCTGCCGGGGTAAACTTGGTGGATGCGCGGTTTATCATGGCAGAAGGTCAGAACACCCCTGAAAAGTCAGATAAAGAGCTTGAAAAGACCGCGATATGAATGCTGTGAAGGAACAAGATCAACCATCCGGCAATGTCGGAAAGTCGGTTCTCAGGCTTGAGAACCAGGCGTTGCTGCGTGGTCGTGGCCGGTTCATGGATGATATTGCGGTGACTCCGGGCACTCTGCACGCGGCGGTTCTGCGCTCGCCCCATGCCCATGCCGAGATCCTGTCGATTGATTGCAGCGCCTGTCTGGCCCGTCCGGATGTCTTTGCCGTCGTGACAGGCGCAGAGATGCAGAAATACACCGACAGCATGAAAACCGCCGTCGATACGCCGATGGAGTATTACGGGGTCGCCACCGACCGCGTGCGGTTCGTGGGCGAACCCGTCGCGGTGGTCTGCGCGCTGGACCGCTACGCCGCCGAGGACGCGCTGGACGATATCAAGGTCCGTTACAAGCCGCTTCGCGCCGTGATCGACCCGGTCGAGGCACTGGCAGAGGATGCCACGCTGATCCATCCCCAGATGGACAGCAACGCCTATTCCAAACACCATTTCATCCACGGCGATCCCGATCAGGCATTTGCCGAGGCCGAGGATGTGATCGAATTCACCATGCACTACCCGCGCAATTCGATCCCGCCGATCGAATGCTTTGCCTGCGTGGCCGAATACCTGCCCGAAACTGGCGGCTATGACGTGCTGTCCAACTTTCCTGGCCCCTTCGGGATGCAGCCGGTCATGGCCTGGGCGCTGCGCGTCAAGGGCAACAAGCTGCGCCTGCGCACGCCGCCCAATGCGGGCGGCAATTTCGGCACGAAGCTGTGCATGTTCCCGCAGATGGTGGTGATGTGCGTGGCCTCGCGCCTGGCCGGGCGACCGGTCAAATGGATGGAGGACCGGCACGAGAATCTGGCCGCCGCCAACTCGGCCCAGAACCGTGTGACCACGGTGCGCGCCGCGCATACCGCCGAGGGCGAAGTGACGGCCATCGCGTTCGAGCATTGGGACGACAATGGCGCCTACCTGCGCGCGCCCATGCCGGGGCCAATCTTTCGCATGCATGGCACCACGTCCAACGGCTACAAGCTGAAGCATCTGGACGTGAAGATGAACATCGTCGCCACCAACAAATGCCCCACCGGTGCGGTGCGCGGTTTTGGTGGTCCGCAGCTTTATTTCGCCACCGAACGCCTGATGCACAAGCTGGCACGCAAGCTGGGCCGCGATCCGCTGGACATCACCCGGCTGAACCTGCTGCCGGCCGATAGCTTTCCTTACCTGGCACCTGCCGGATCATTGTATGACAGTGGCAATTTTCAACGCTGCATCGACGAAGGCGTTGAACAGGGCAATCTGGCCGCGCTGCTGAAACGGCGCGATGAAGTGCGCGCGCGCGGCGGCTATTACGGCATCGGCTATGCCACGGCGGTCGAGCCCAGCCAGTCGAACATGGGCTATATCTCGATCCTGAAATCCGCCGAAGACCGCAAACGCGCCGGGCCGAAGGATGGCGCGATTGCCTATGTCACCGTGTCGGTGGATTCCTCTGGCGCGGTGAACGTGATTTCGGAATCGGTGCCGCAAGGGCAGGGGCATGCCACGGTTCTGGCGCAGATCGTATCGGACCAGTTGGGGCTGGACCCGCAAGAGGTGACGGTCAATCTGGAACTGGACACCGAGAAGGACGCGTGGTCGATCGCCTCGGGCAATTACTCCAGCCGTTTCGCCCCTGCTGTCGGCAGTGCCGCGCAAGAGGCTGCGAAGCGGGTGCGCGCCAAGCTGTCGACCATCGCCAGCACCCGGTTGAACGTGCCGGTGGATCAGGTCGAGTTTGCGAATGGCCTGATTTTCGCCCGCGACAATCCCGACAATTTCATGAAGTTCTACCGCACCGCAGCACTTGCGCATTGGTCCCCTGGCAGTCTGCCCGAGGGCATGGAGCCAGGGGTGCGGGAACGTGCCGCATGGTCCGCGCCAGAGCTGAACGCCTCGAACGAATTGGGCGAGATCAACTCGGAACTGGCCTACGGCTTTGCCTTTGATTTCTGCGGCGTCGAGATTGACCCGGTCAGCTTTGACATCAAGGTGGATCGCTATGTCTCGGCGCATGATTGCGGTACGCTTCTAAACCCGGCAATCGTTGACGGGCAGGTGGGGGGATCTTTCGCCGCGGGGCTTGGCGCGGCGCTCTACGAAGAGTTCGTCTATGATGAGGATGGCGCGTTTTATTCCGGCACCTTTGCCGAATACCTGGTTGCCACGGCGCCTGAAATGCCCCCGCTAGAGATCGTGCACTGCACGCCCACGCCGTCGCCCTATACGGTTCTGGGGGCCAAGGGGATCGGCGAGGGCAACACTTACTCCACGCCGGTCTGCATCGCCAATGCGATTGCCGATGCGCTGGATCTGGACGATGTCGTTCTGCCCATGTCCCCGTCCAAGGTGGCGGACATCCTTATGGGCGACGAACCCGCGCCACCCGAAGGGATCAGCGCAGAACCCGCCGCCAAGACCCAGACCGGCGGTCGGGCCCTGACGGGCGAAGGCAAGACACGCGTGCCCGCCACCCCACAAGAGGTGTGGGATATCCTTCTGGACCCCAAGGCTCTGGCCAAGGTCATTCCGGGCTGTCACGAATTGCAGGTGGTCGGTGAAAACAGCTACCGCGCCGAAGTCGATATGGGCGTCGGCCCGGTGCGTGGCCGGTTCGAGGCCAATGTCGCGCTGAGCGATCTGGTCGAACCCGTAAGTGCCACATTGGCGGGCGATGTCGCCGGGCCCTTGGGCAATGGCGGCGGGTCGGGGCGGGTCACGCTGGAGCCTGACGGCGACGGCACGCTGGTGACCTATCGTTACGAAGTCACCGTCTCGGGCAAGGTCGCATCGGTCGGCGGGCGGATGCTGGACGGGGCGGCACGGGTGCTGATCGGTCAGTTCTTCAATGCGCTGGTCCGGCAGACGGGCGGTACCGTCTCTGAGGGGCGTTGGACCCGGATCAAACGCAAACTGGGGCTGGTCCGATGAAACCACCATATTTTGACATGCTGATCGCGCAAACCGTGGGCGATGTGACGGCTTGCCTGAAACAGCACGGGCCCGAGGCAAAGATCATCGCCGGCGGCCAATCCCTGATGGCAATGTTGAACATGCGGCTGGTCAAGCCCGAGGTGCTGATCGACATATCGCGCATTTCTGATTTGAACTACATCCGTCGCGACGGGCCGGATATCGAGATCGGCGCGACGGTGACGCAGGCCGAGCTGGAAAACTGGGAAGAGTTGGAAACGGCCCTGCCGTTGCTTGCGCGGGCGATCCCGCATATCGGGCATTTCCAGACGCGTAATCGCGGCACGGTCTGCGGTTCGATCTGTCACTCCGATCCCAGCTCTGAATTGCCGCTGTCGCTGGCAACCTTGGGTGGCTCGGTGGTTCTGACCGGCCCGCGCGGCAAGCGCACGCTGCCGGTTGATGCGTTCCAGACCGGGATGCTCAGCACCGCTTGCGGCCCCGAGGAATTCGTGACCGCCGTGCGCTTTCCGGCGGCCAAGCCGGGGCAGCACCACGCGTTCCACGAAGTTGCACGGCGTCATGGCGACTTTGCCGTTGTCGCGCTGGCGGCGGTTGCGGACGACAAGAATGTCCGGCTGGGGGTGGGCGGTGTCGCCGACCGGCCTGCGGTGCTGGAACTCGGCACCGGACAGATGGCCGATCTGGACGACCGGTTGAACGGCTTTGCCTGGTCGCTTGGGGCGGGTGACGACATCCACGCCAGTGCGCGGTACCGTCGCGAGCTGGTCCGCCGCCTGGGCAAAAAACTGGTGAATGAGGTGCGTGATGCCGCTTCTTGAGAAACATGACAGACATGCGGTTCGCGTCACCCTGAACGGCAGGCAGGTCGAAGGCCATGCCAAGCCCAACATGCTGCTCAGCGATTTTCTGCGCGCCGAACTGGGCGCCACCGGCACCCATGTGGGCTGCGAACATGGCGTTTGCGGCGCCTGCACCGTGCGTGTGGATGGCAAGGCGGTGCGCTCGTGCCTCTATCTGGCGGTTCAGGCCGATGGGCGGCAGGTGGACACGATCGAAGGGCTGGGGCGCGAGGATGGCAGTCTTGGTATCCTGCAACAGGCATTTCACGAGAATTTCGCATTGCAATGCGGGTTCTGTACGCCCGGGTTTCTGACCACGCTGGATCACTACCTGGGAACCAATCCTGACCCCACCGAGGATGATCTGCGCGAGGCGCTGAGCGGCAACATGTGCCGCTGCACCGGCTACGCAGAAATCATCCGCGCGGCGATGGCGGCTGCGGCCGAGCTACGCAAACGATCCTGACTTGTAGCCGAACGATTGGCGCAGCGAGGGCGGAAAAAGAAAAGGAATTGGACCTATAAAATTTTGTCATAACAAATGTGTTGTGATAACTTTTTAAAACAAGCCGTCGGGCCAGAACGCCACGACCGGTACCCAGGGAGGAAATATGACACACGCTATCATGATCGATGGTCCCTTTCGGGATGCGCGCTCATCCCGCGATCCCGGCAGCTTGTCGCGGCAAGGCTGGCCCGTCTCACATTCAATTCAGAATGGGGGCGGATAGATGGACGTCGCACAGCTATTGATGAATGGTCTGGCCCTTGGCGCGCTATATGCCTGTCTCGCGGTCGGTTTCTCGCTGGTCTGGGGGGTGTTGAATGTCATCAACATGCTGCATGGCTCGTTTGTGGTTCTGGGGGGCTACCTTGCCTTCTTCTTGTGGTCCTATTTCGGTATTCACCCGCTTTTTGCCCTGCCCATCGTCGGCCTGGTGTTGTTCGGGCTGGGGTACGGATTGCAGTATACATTGACCAACAAGGTCATTCATGCGCCGGTCCTGACCACGCTGACACTGACCTTCGGGCTGGACATGATCCTTTACAACCTGATGACGGTCTTTTTCTCGGCCACGCCAAGGCGCATCCGGCTGGATATGGGCAGTTTCGAGGTGATGGGCGTTTTCATGCCCGCAGATCGGGTGGTCGGCATGGTCCTCGCCGTGACGCTGACCGGAATGCTCTATTATGTCATGCGCTCGTCCCGAATTGGCCGCGCTATCGTGGCGGTTCGAATGGACCGTATCGCGGCGCAGCTCATGGGGATCCGAGTCAATAACATCTACGCGATCACCTTCGGTATCGGCGCCATGATGGCCGGTCTGGCCGGGGTGATCCTCGTCATCGTCTTTCCCACCACGACAAGTGTTGCGGGGGTCTATCTGGGCAAGGCGTTTGTCGTCTGCGTTGTCGGCGGTCTGGGCTCGGTGCCCGGCGCGCTGGTCGGCGGTCTGGTGCTCGGCGTGGTCGAAAGCTTCGCGTCGCATTTCTTCGGACCACAAAACGCGCCGATCATCGGCTATGTGCTGTTGCTGTTCCTGCTGTTGGTCAAACCCACCGGTTTGGTCGGCGTGAAAGGATACGAATAATGTCTCGTTTCGCAGCAATCCTTTTTGTCGTCTGGATCATTGTATTGGCCACCACGCCCCTTCATGCCGAAAACTATGTCGTCCGGGGCGCGATCATGATCGCCATGTTCTCTACCCTGGCGCTGTCCTGGAATATCATCGGGGGGTTCGCCGGCTATCCGTCGCTGGCCACGGCCGCCTTCGTCGGCCTGGGCAGCTATGTCGGTGCCGTCTCGCAGGTGCATGGCGTGCCAATGGTGATTGCGTGGCTTCTGGCAACGGCGGTTGTCGGCGTGGTCGCAGCGGGGATCGGCGGGCTCTTGTTGCGCCTGAAAGGGCACTACTTCGCCATCGGCTCCATCGTGCTGGTCGAACTGTTCCGACTGATCGCGTCTTCCTGGTCATCCGTCACCGGTGGCGGCAACGGGCTGAACGTCCCGCTGCTGCGCTGGGAGCCTGATGAGGTTGCGCAGATGTTCCTGCTGGTCATGCTGGGGCTGATGGTGCTGGCGTTCTTCATGAACGTGGCGATCAAGAACCACCGCCTCGGGTTCGGCCTGAACTGTATCCGCCAGAACGAGGACGCGGCCGACATGGTCGGCGTGGACACCACCAAGTACAAGGTCATCGGGTTTACCTTCTCGGCCTTCCTGTGCGGCACGGTGGGGGCGGTCTATGCTTCCTGGGTCGGTTATATCGACCCGACGGAATCCTTCCAGATCGTGCTGACGCTCAAGGTGGCTGTCATGGCCCTGATGGGTGGCGCGGGTACTTTGCTGGGACCAGTGATCGGCGCAAGCGCCTTCGTGATCCTCGAAGAGGTGGTCTGGGTCAACTTCCTGAGTTGGAACCGCGCGATCCTCGGCGTTCTCATCGTGGTACTGATCTTCTTCTTGCCAAACGGGATCCTCAATCTTCGCATTTTCTCGTTCCTGCGCGCCAAGCACAAGGGCGATGCCCGGAGGGAAAAACCATGACGACTCCAGTTATCGAATTGCACACGGTCGCGCGCTCTTTCGGCGGGATCAAGGCGGTGCGCGATGTCTCGCTCAAGCTTGAAGAAGGCGAAGTTGTCGGGTTGATCGGTCCCAACGGGGCGGGCAAGACGACGTTGGTGAATTGTATCACCGGCGTCCACACGCCGACCTCGGGAAGGGTCATGTTCGAGGGCAGGGATGTCACCAACCAAAAGCCGTTCCAGGCGGCGCGCAGCGGGTTGTGCCGGACCTTTCAGATCGTGCAGCCCTTTCCCGAGATGACGGTTCTGCAAAACGTCGCCTCGGGCGCGCTGTTCGGCCAGAAGATCAGCAGCCTGCATAAGGCCTATGATGCTGCCCATGAGTATCTCGATTTCGTCGGCATCGGCGAATATGCCGAGATGCCAGCCTCGGCGCTGACGCTTGCGAACCGCAAGCGGCTTGAACTGGCCAAGAGCCTTGCGATGAAACCACGGGTGCTGATGCTGGACGAGGTGAATGCCGGGCTTAACTCGGCCGAGATCAACGGCGCGCTGGGGCTGATCAAGAAGATTTCGGACCGGGGCGTGTCGATCATTATCATCGAACACCTGATGAAGGTGATCATGACACTGTCGCAACGCATCGTCGTGCTGCACCATGGCGAGCTGATCGCCCAAGGAGACCCGCGCAGCGTGGTCGATGACCCGAAGGTGGTCGAAGCCTATCTCGGTGAGAAATTCGCCAAACGTCTTACGGAGGAAAACCATGGGTGAGCCATTGCTTGAAATTTCCGGCCTGACCTCGGGCTATGGCGACATTCAGGTTCTCTGGGGTATCGACATAGCCGTGCAGGAAGGCGAAATCGCCTGTCTTGTCGGCTCCAACGGCGCGGGCAAGACGACGCTGATGCGCACGATCTCGGGGATATGCAAGGCCACCGGCGGCAGCATCCGGTTCAACGGGGTCGATATCACCTCGGCCCCGGCTGACGCGATCCTGCAGGCGGGCATCGCCCATGTGCCTGAAGGGCGGCGCCTGTTCCGCGGGTTGTCGGTCAAGGATAACCTGATGCTGGGCGCCTATCTGCGTCACGACAAGGATGAAATCCGTCGGGATCTGGAACGTGTCTATGACATCTGGCCTATCCTGCGCGAACGCAAGGATCAGGATGCCACCACCATGTCGGGCGGCCAGCAACAGATGTGTGCCATTGCGCGCGGGATCATGTCGCGGCCCAAATTGCTGATGATTGATGAACTGTCGCTGGGGCTTGCGCCAAAGCTGGTCGATGAGCTGGCCAATTCGCTGATCGAAATCAACAAGCAGGGCACGACCATCGTCGTGGTGGAACAGGACGTCATGACTGCGTTTGAGTTGGCCGAGCACGCCTTCGTGGTGGAAACCGGCAGGATCATGAAAACCGGCCGGACCAGTGATCTGGCCGATGATCCGGTCATCCGCGAGGCATATCTGGGGATGTAGGCAAGGCTCGTTGCGTTCCTGCCGACGCGTCCTCTGGCGCGTCGGTACCACATCCCGCCGACCATTCAACCGACATTCGACAGGGGACAAGACATGAAAATCGGGACGCCTAGGGAAGTTATGTCGGGGGAGTCGCGGGTTGCGATGACGCCGGAGTCTGCGGTGCAATTGCGCAAGCTTGGGCATGAATGCGTGATCGAGGCGGGCGCGGGAGCGGCGGCGGGGTTTTCGGATGCGGCTTACAAGGCTGCGGGGGTTGAGGTGGTCAAGACCGCAGCGGCGCTGTGGAAGGCGGCTGATGTGGTGGCCAAGGTGCGGGTGCCGACCGATGCCGAGATGAAGCGGCTGCGCTCTGGGCAGACGCTGATCAGTTTCTTCAACCCCGGTGCCAATGACAAGCAGCTCAAGCAGGCCGCCGACAAGGGCGCCACGGTCATCGCGATGGAGATGGTGCCGCGGATCAGCCGGGCGCAGAAGATGGATGCGCTGAGCTCGATGGCCAATATCGCGGGCTACCGCGCGGTGATCGAGGCGGGCAACAACTTTGGCCGCTTCTTCACCGGTCAGATCACGGCCGCGGGCAAGGTGCCGCCGGCCAAGGTCCTGGTGGTGGGCGCGGGCGTTGCCGGTCTGGCGGCGATCGGCACCTCGACGTCGCTGGGGGCGATCACCTACGCCTTCGACGTGCGCCCCGAAGTGGCCGAACAGGTCGAGAGCATGGGCGCCGAGTTCGTCTATCTCGACTTCAAGGAAGAGCAATCTGACGGCGCGGCCTCGGGCGGTTATGCCTCTGTTTCGTCGCCGGAATTCCGCGAGGCGCAACTGGCGAAGTTCCGCGAACTGGCGCCGGAGATGGACATCGTCATTACCACCGCGCTGATCCCGAACCGCGAGGCGCCGGAGCTGTGGACCGAGGACATGGTCGCGGCGATGAAGCCGGGCTCTGTCATTGTTGACCTGGCGGCGGAGAAGGGCGGCAACTGCAAACTGACCGTCATGGATGAGAAGATCGTGACCGAGAATGGCGTGACGATCATCGGCTACACCGATTTCCCCAGCCGGATGGCGGCGCAGGCCTCGACGCTTTACGCCACCAACATCCGCCACATGCTGTCCGATCTGACGCCCGGGAAGGATGGCGTGATCGTGCATGACATGGAGGATGACGTGATCCGGGGCGCCACCGTGACCCATGCGGGCGCTGTCACCTTCCCGCCGCCACCGCCCAAGGTGGCCGCGATCGCGGCCCAGCCGAAGAAGGAGGCCCCGAAGGAGCTGACCGCAGCCGAGAAACGGGCAAACGAGGTGGCCGCCTTCAAGGCGCAGACCAAGCAACAGGTGACCCTGCTTGCCGTCGGCGGCGGGCTGCTGCTGGCCGTAGGGCTGGTGGCTCCGGCCAGTTTCATGCAGCACTTCATCGTCTTCGTGCTGGCGGTCTTCGTCGGCTTCCAGGTGATCTGGGGCGTGGCGCATTCGCTGCACACGCCGCTGATGGCGGTGACCAACGCGATCAGTTCGATCATCATCCTCGGCGCGCTGATGCAGATCGGCTCGGGCTCGTGGCTGGTGCTGATGCTGGCCGGGCTGTCGGTCTTCATGGCCGGGATCAACATATTCGGCGGGTTCCTCGTCACACGGCGCATGCTCGCCATGTTCCAGAAATCCTGAGGAGGGCCGCATCATGGAATACGGATTCACAACGGCCGCCTATGTGGTGGCGACAATCCTCTTCATTCTCTCGCTGGGCGGGCTGTCGGGGCAGGAAAGCGCCAAGCGCGCGGTCTGGTACGGCATCGTCGGCATGGCGCTGGCGGTCACCGCCACGCTGATCGGCCCCGGTTCGGGGCTGTGGCTGCTGTCGCTTCTGCTGATCGCGGGAGGCGGGGCCATCGGCGTGGTGGTCGCGCAACGGGTGCAGATGACGGAAATGCCTCAGCTTGTCGCGGCGATGCACAGCCTTGTGGGGCTGGCGGCGGTCTTTGTCGGCTACAACGCGCATTTCGAACTGGTGCGCGTGCTGGGCATGGACGAGGCGGCGCGCGCGCTGACCGACGGCTTCGCGGCGCTTTTGGCGCACAAGAGCAGCGTCGAGATCTCGATCCTGCGGGTCGAGCTGTTCCTGGGCGTGTTCATCGGGGCGGTGACCTTCACCGGCTCGATCGTCGCCTTCGGCAAGCTGGCGGGCAAGATGAACACCGCCGCGCAGAAGCTGCCGGGGGGGCACATGCTCAATGCCGGCGCCGCGGCGCTGTCGGTGATCTGCCTGATCTGGTACTTCAACAGCGGCGGGGTCTTTCCACTGTTCGTGATGACGCTGCTGGCACTGTTCGTGGGCTACCACCTGATCATGGGGATCGGCGGCGCCGACATGCCTGTCGTCGTGTCGATGCTCAACAGCTACTCGGGCTGGGCGGCGGCGGCGATCGGCTTCTCCCTTGGAAATGATCTGCTGATCGTGGTGGGCGCGCTGGTGGGGTCCTCGGGCGCGATCCTGAGCTACATCATGTGCAAGGCGATGAACCGATCCTTCATCAGCGTCATCCTGGGCGGCTTTGGCGGCCCGGCAGGCGCGCAGGCGGCGGTCGAGGGCGAACAGGTCGCGATCGATGCCGACGGCGTGGCGGCGGCGCTGAACGAGGCGGACAGCATCATCATCATCCCCGGCTATGGCATGGCGGTGGCGCAGGCGCAGCAGGCGGTGAGCGAGCTGACCTCGAAGCTGCGGGCGAAGGGCAAGAACGTGCGCTTTGCCATCCACCCGGTTGCCGGCCGCCTGCCGGGGCACATGAACGTGCTGCTGGCCGAGGCGCGGGTGCCTTACGACATCGTGATGGAGATGGACGAGATCAACGCCGACTTCCCCGATACCGACGTGGCGATCGTGATCGGCAGCAACGATATCGTGAACCCCGCGGCGCAGGACGACCCGAACAGCCCGATCGCCGGCATGCCGGTGCTGGAATGCTGGAAGGCCCGGCAGGTCTTCGTCTCCAAACGCGGCCAGGGCACGGGCTACTCGGGCATCGAGAACCCGCTGTTCTACAAGGAAAACACCCGCATGTTCTACGGCGACGCCAAGGACAGCATCACGAGCCTGCTCCCAAAACTCGACTGAGCAAGGCAGGGCCAAGCAGGTGTGATGGAAGCCCGCCGTCTCAAAAGGATGCACCCTTCGCATTCACAGTCGCGACGGTGGCAGGATCAGAGCTGCACCCCGGTGCCCTGAAGCACACCGTGTTCCAGCGCATAGCGGGTCAGGCCGGCGGTGGAGCTGATACCAAGCTTGCGCTTGATGTTCTTGCGGTGGGTTTCCACGGTCCGCACCGAGATTTCGAGCGCCAATGCCACGTCCTTGTTGGACCTGCCCTGTGCCAGTTGCAGCAGGATGGTCTGTTCGCGGTTGGTCAACTGTTCGCGGGCGCCATCGCCGGTGGGCGTGAGCGAACCCTGCGCGCCGGTGCAAAGGTAGCGTTCCCCTGCCATGACGCTGTCGATGGCGCGCTTTATCTCGTCGGTGGGCACGTCCTTGAGCAAGTACCCCAACGCACCATGGCTGAGCGCGGAGGTGATATATTCCGGGCTGTCATGCATACTGAGGATCAGGATGCGCGTGTTGGGGCGGCGCTCCAGGATGATTTCGGTGGTGCTGAGCCCGCCGAGCCCTGGCATGTTGAGATCAAGCAAGATCACATCGGGATTCAGTGTCTGGACTTGGTCGATGATCTGACGACCGTCCGAGAGGGTCGCGATCACGTCGATGTCGTCATAGCTCTCCAGAATTGCTTCGACGCCTTCGGCCACCATCGGATGATCATCGACGATCACGACGCGGGTGGGCACGGTGCATGGCTGGGCGGCACGATTGGGAGAGGGGGGGATGATAGGGGTCATGCGCTTGCCTTGGTTGTTTCTTGTTTGTTTTGCGGGCCGAGCATGTGGCTCAGTGGTACGGTGGCCTCGATGACGGTTCCGCCGGGCGATGACAGGATCCGCAATGTTCCTTCAAGCTGCTCGATCCGTTCCTGCATGTTGCGCAGGCCCAGCCCGGCAGAGGCGTTCTTTTGAGGGGCGATGCCAACGCCATCGTCGGAAATGCGCAGCGTCGCACCGCGGTTGTGGCCGCGCACGTCAAGCGTGATACGCCGGGCGTTGGAGTGGCGTTCGACATTGGTGAGAGCCTCCTGCGCCACGCGGTAGAGCGCGGTTTTGGCGTCGTCATCAAGGCGGTTGCGAAAGACCGCTGTCGCAAACTGGGTCTCTATCCCGGTGCGTTTGCCGAAATCTTCAACCAGCGCCTTGAGCGCCGGGCCGAGCCCCAGATCGTCGAGCGTGCCGGGGCGCAGATCGCGGCTGATGCGGCGCACTTCCTGGATCGCGCCGGCCAGATGGGTGATGCCCTTGTTGAGGTTTTCGGCGGCACGCGCGTCTCCAGCCTCAAGCCGGCGCCGCGCCAGATCGAGCGCATAGCGCACACCGACGAGGATCTGGCTGATGCTGTCATGCAGTTCGCGCGCGACGCGGCCGCGCTCTTCTTCCTGCGCGTCAAACACCCGTTGGGTCAGCGCCTTCAGCTTGGCGTCGGCCAGCCGACGCTCGCGGATTGTGATGAACAGACCCGAGGTAAAGACGATGAGCAACGCCATCAGGGTCAGCCCGCCGATGTAGAGAAAGGTGCGCTGCACGCGCGCTTCAACCTCGGCGCGGGATGCGGCGACGGTCGCGAGCACGTCGTCGATAAAGACGCCGGTGCCGACCACCCAGCGCCAATCCTGCAGCCCGATTGCATAGGCGACCATGCGGCCCGGCTCTCCGGTGCTGGGCTTTGTCCAGTCATAGGTATGATAGCCGCTGCCGGATCTCGCCTGCTGGATCAGCCTATCGGTGATGGGCACACCATTGGAATCGGTCATCCCGATCCAGTTGCGGCCGATGAGATCGGTGTAGCGCGGGCTGACCAGATTGTTGCCGTCATAGTCGAAGACGAAGAAATAACCATCGGTGCCGTAGACCATGCTGGACAGGATCTGTGTGACGATCAGCATCGCCTCTTCGTCGTCGGGGGCGGCGCGGCCATAGATGTTTATAAAGGCGGTGCGGGCCAGGGACAGGTAGTTCTTCAACTCTTCGCGCTTGGCCGCGATCAATTGCCGTTCCAGCGTCGCGATCTCGCGCTCTGCCAGGTGGCGCGACTGCAACGTGACCAGAACGGATATCACCACCACCGTCAGCAACAACGGAAGCGTTGCCGTCAGAAACAGCTTTTGTCCGTAATTTTTCCATAGGCGGTCTGTCAGACGTCGCATCGCGGATCGTTATACCCCAATTGCGGCCCATGCACAGGGCGACGCCGCGTCCCACGGCCGAAAAGGGGGCGAAAAAAGTCTGATAGAGCGCATTTTTCCCGGCTTTCTACGCAGTAGTCGGTATTTCTTTGCAAGTGAGGCCTCGCTAGGCTCCGGACTCTTGCAACGATCCGCGTGCCGGCCGGAAGACCCGCGTACGCATCACTGATCTGGGAGGATATACTCATATGGATCGTCGTTCTTTTCTGAAGAAAACGACACTTGGTGGCGGCGCTGCTGCCGCTGCAACGCTGGCCGCACCGGCCTATTCCCAAGGCAATCGCACCCTGACAATGGTGACAACCTGGGGCCGTGGCCTGGCCGGTGTGTTCGATGCCGCGCAGCGTTGTGCCGACAGCATCACCGCGATGTCGGGCGGCAGCCTGACCGTGGAAGTAAAGGCCGCAGGCGAACTGGTCGGCGCGTTCGAAGTGTTTGATGCCGTGACCTCGGGGCAGGCAGATATGTATCACGGTGCCGACTACTATTTCGTTGGTCAGCACCCAGGCTATGCATTCTTTACCTCGGTGCCGTTCGGCATGACCGCGCAGGAATTGGCAAACTGGTACTACCATGGCAATGGCGCTGCCCTGCATGACGAACTGGGCGAAATCTTTGGCCTCAAATCCTTCCTCGGTGGGAACACCGGCGCGCAGGCGGGCGGCTGGTTCGCCAAGGAAATCAATGGCCCCGATGACTTCAACGGCCTGAAATTCCGCATGCCGGGCCTGGGTGGCAAGGCGCTTGGCAAGTTGGGCGCGAGCGTCCAGAACCTTCCGGGATCGGAAGTGTATCAGGCGCTGGCCTCGGGTGCGATCGACGGGACCGAGTGGATCGGCCCCTGGGCGGACGAAAAGGCCGGTTTCCAGGAAATCACCAAGTTTTACTATACAGCTGGTTTCCACGAACCGGGCGCGGGGCTGAGCCTTGCCACCAACCGCGAAGTGTTCGACAGCCTGTCGGCAGAGCACCAGAAGATCATCGAGATCGCCGCGGCCGAAGCGCACCAGTGGAATCTGGCGCAATTCCTGAACAACAACGGTGCGGCGTTGCAGCGTCTGCAATCTGCCGGTGTCAAGACGCTGGCATTCCCCGACACTGTCTGGGATGCGTTCGGTGAAGCGTCGATGGCGGTTCACGAAGAGAACATGAGCGATGATCTCTACAAGAAAATCTTCGATGACTATCAGCCTTCGCTGAAAGCGTCCTCGGCTTGGATCGAGAAGTCCGAAGGCGTCTACCGTCGCCAGCGTGACCGTGTTCTGGGCTAAATTCCATTCTTGAAACTCTGGCAGGTTCCGGGAGACCGGGGCCTGCTCGTTTGGCCGTCGGTGTCGAAATGCGCCGCGGGCAAGACGGGCTGCAATAGGTTCGCAAAAAGGGGACATGGGGGACAATGCTGCAAGCGATTGTCTGGTTCTTCCAGAATATCGGCATGGCGTTTTACAATTTCGGCTATGCGATTACACATCCGTCGCTCTGGCTGGACTGGTCGGACAAGCAGGCGATCATGCGGGTCGTCTACTATGGCGGCTCGGTCGAGCTGTTCTTTGTCATATTCACGGGATTTCTGGTGCTGACAGCCATCGGGTTGTGGCGCAACGCATTCATGTGGGGCTGTGTGCGCGTGCTCGAAGGGGTCGCCAACACCGTGGGCCGGTTCTTTGCCTGGGCGGGGCTGCTGATGGTGCTGCAGCAGATCCTGATCGTCTTTGTTCAGCGGATCTTTGCGCGCCCCGACATCGCCATCGGATTTGGCATCCCGGTGCAGATGGACATCAGTTGGTGGGCTGAGGAACTGAAGCTCTACAATGCGATGATTGTCTGCCTGTGCTGCACCTATACCTTCGTGCAAGGCAGCCATGTGCGCGTTGATCTGTTCTATTCGGCCATCAGCTATCGCGCCAAGCGCATCGTCGACATGGTCGGCAGCCTGATCTTCATGATGCCCGCTGCAGTTCTGACCTGGATGTACGGTTGGTATTTCATGTGGCGGCACCTCATCGTGCCGAACCCGTCGGCATCAGACACGTTGGAACGTCTGCTGATGAAGGCCCGCGCGCTGCGATGGAACATCGAGACCATCGGGTTCAGCCCCAACGGGTTCAACGCCTACTTCTTGTTCAAGGTCTTGCTGATCACCTTTGCCGGAATGGTGTTCCTGCATGCGATCGCTTTTTTCTTCCGTTCCTACCTGGAGTGGAAGGAAGGGCCGGAATCAGAAGGCAAATTCCTCGACAAGGACAGCCTCGGCGAGGGCGAAGAAGCCTTTGAAGGCACGCATTAAGGGAACGCAGACGTATGTTATTCGGACTTGACGGGGTCGAAGTCGGCCTGATTATCGTCTTCCTTTGCCTTTTTGGGGGCATCCTGTCGGGCTTTCCGGTGGCATTTGCCATCGCCGGGGCCGGGGTGATTTCCTTTGGGATCATCGCCGCGCTGAACGATGCGGGGCTTTTGATACATCAGGCCATCGACACGGGCAGCGACGCCTACAACGCGCTGATCGCGGGCGGGGTCAAGGCCGAGAGCATATCGACCTTCCGATACCCGGAATTGTCACGAACCCAGATTCCGGTGTTCCCGCAGGGCTGGGAAACGGCGCTGGACCGCAACGTGTCGTTCATCGTCAACCGGATCAACGAACGGGTCCTGGCCGGGCAATCCATCGAGACGCTGCTGGCGGTTCTGATGTTCGTGTTGATGGGGATCACGCTGGAGCGCTCCAAGATCGCCAACGACCTGCTCACCACGATGGCCAAGGTGTTCGGCCCGCTGCCCGGCGGTTTGGCGGTGTCGGTGGTCGTTGTGGGCGCATTCCTGGCGGCCTCGACCGGGATCGTTGGTGCGACCGTGGTGACAATGGGCCTGCTCAGCCTGCCGACCATGCTGCGCCATAACTATTCGCCCGAGATCGCCACCGGCGTCATTGCCGCCTCTGGCACGCTGGGGCAGATCATCCCGCCCTCCATCGTGATCGTCCTGCTGGGCACACTGGCGGGCGATCTCTATTCCGTCGCACAAGAGAACCGTGCCATCGCGGCCGGGTGCTCTGATGCGTTGACCTATCTTGGCGAGCCTGCAGTTGTTTCCGTCGGCACGCTGTTCCAGGCGGCGCTGTTGCCCGGTATCATGTTGGCGCTGCTCTATGCGCTTTATGCATTCGGCTATGCCTTGTTGAACCCATCGAAAGCCCCCGCCGTCGAGATGGGGCGCGCCAACGACCACGTCATCACCCGCTCTGAGGCGTTCACATGGTTCATCGGTGCGCCGGTCGGCCTGATTGCCGGGGTGATCCTGCTGGCCAATGTGGGCATTGTCGGCTCGCAGGATCTGATCGTCGACAGCTTTACCGACCGCGGCGAGAGCGCATCGTTGCGTACGAGTGTGAGCGCGGAATGCCAGACCGCAATGATCGAACTGCACGGACATGAAGCCTGGGATGCGGCGCTGGCCGAGCAGGGGACCATTGAAGCGGCCGGCGGTCAGCAGGAAAGCGTGAAGCTGACTGATGAGCAGATCGCCGAATTGAAGGTCGAGAAAGAGGCCAGTGCCGCCCCCATCGGCACCGGCGTCGCCATCATCTTTCTGCTTTTCGCGCTGGTTCTGGCCGTGGCACGCGGGGTCGCGCCCAATGCCGATCCCAGGCCGCTGCTGATTGGCGCCTTCGGCGTCGTGCTGGGGCTGGTCATCGATATTACGCTGATCGCCCCCTCCAGCAGTTCCGGGCTGACCGTGATCTTGTTGTTCATCCCGCTGGTTTTGGCGTTTAACGGCTGTCGTGCCGCAGCCGGACGGTTGGCGCAGAACGATATCATTCGTGTGGTTTTTCCGCCGCTGGTGCTGATCGTCGCGGTTCTGGGTTCCATCCTGGGCGGTATCACCAATCCGACGCCGGCGGCCGCACTGGGCGCTGGCGGGGCGATCATGCTGGCCGCCTATCGCAAGCTGAAAGATCAGGACCGTTCCGTCAGGGTCATTATCTGGTCAACCTTCGCGATCATCCTCGCGATCCTGATCGGGATCAATTTCGATCTGCGGATCAATTCGGACTCGGTCAGCGCCGAGACCGTCGTCGCATTCGTCTTTGCCTATGCGGCCTATCTCTATGCGATGTTCGGACTGCTCTTTGCCTGCTGGGTTCTGTTTACCTCGGGCGTTCTGACGCCGGTGGTGCGTGAAACGGCCAAGGTCACGTCGATGGTATTCACCATCCTCATAGGCTCGCAGCTCTTGAACCTCGTGGTGATCTCCTTCGGGGGTGAGCATTACATCCAGCAATTCCTGAAATCGTTCGATAATGAACTCACGGTGTTCCTGATCGTGATGCTGGTGCTTTTCGTGCTGGGGTTTGTCCTCGATTTTCTCGAAATCATCTACATCGTGATCCCCATCGTCGGCCCCGTCATCTATGGCGGCACGTTCGACCCGAAATGGGTCACGATCATGATCGCGGTGAATCTGCAGACCTCGTTCCTGACACCGCCTTTCGGCTTTGCACTGTTTTACTTGCGCGGCGTCGCACCCAAGGAAGTCACGACGGGCCACATCTACCGCGGGGTGTTTCCCTTCGTGGTGATCCAGGTGGTCGGGTTGGCAATCTTGTGGTTCTTCCCCTCGATCGTGACGATCTTTCCGGCGCTGATGGACTGATCAAACGTTCCGGGCACCGCAGAGGCCAAGTGGCCTTTCGGTGCCCGGCACACCCCGCGTGTACCGTGGCCAGGAAAGGTCCGGTGCCGCGGCCTCAAGGGACCGCATCTGCGCGAGGAGTGGTTCTCGGCCTCAATGATCCATGGACAGACTGCGCGTGTTCCGGGCCGGGTTCACGTCAGTATCCTGCCAAGGAACCCACGCCGCGTGGGGCGCTCTAATTCAGGTTCTGTGGTGCAGCGCCCGATCATCCGATGGACTGCTTCGCTGCGCATCAGGCGTCCGCGTGCGATGTAGTAGGCGGTGTCGATGGATCCGTCGGCGCGGTATTTGATCCGAGTGTCGGTGTTCATTTCTCGAGCTCCCTTGCTGTGATGTCTCCATCCAAGCACGGGCGGGTGCAGGGCGCTTGAAGCTGGTCTTTAGAAAGCCTTGTGATTTTCCCGTCATTTCCCCTGAATGCCGGAATTTTGTGGCTTGGAACGGTAAAACGCGGTTAGCTGGACCGATGATCTACAGCTTTGGTGACTGCACCATAGACACGGCGCGCCACGCCTTCATGCGCGGCGGCGCGCCTGTACATCTGGAGCCGCAGGTCTTTGCCCTGCTGACCGAACTGGCGCGCGCACACGGCGCGCTGGTCAGCAAGGACCAACTTGTGCAGTCGGTCTGGCAGGGGCTGGCGATTTCGGACGCGACGATCAGCGCGCGGATCAACGCTGCGCGCACAGCACTTGGCGATACGGGCCGCGAACAGCGGGTCATCCGCACCGTGCCAAAGCGCGGGTTTCAACTGGTCCCGGAGGTGTCGGGACAGGACGAGCAGGATAGGCCGCTACCTGTCCAGCCTGCCGCGCCAGCGCGGCCTGCGCCAACTGTCGGGTTTGCCACGGCCGCCGATGGTACGCTGATCGCCCACAGCGTCAGCGGGACCGGCCCGCCGCTCATGCGCGTCGGGCATTGGTTGTCGCATCTGGAACTGGATTGGCGTTGCCCGGTCTGGCAACCGCTGCTGGCGCGGATGGGGCGGGATTTTACGCTGCATCGCTATGATCAACGGGGCACCGGCCTGTCCGGGCGCGATCTGGTCCGCACTGATCTGGACGATTTTGTCGGCGACCTGTTGGCGGTGGCCGATGCTGCCGGGCTGGCGCGGTTTGCAATTTTCGCTGCCTCACAGGCGGTGCCTGTTGCGATCCGCTTTGCCGCGCGCCATCCCGAACGCGTCAGCCGCATGGTGCTTTATGGTGGCTTTGCCGTGGGCCGCGCGCTGCGCCCCGAACGCTCCGGCGAGATGGACGAAAATACGGTTCTGGGGCTTATCCGGGCGGGCTGGGGACAGCCAGAGAGCGCGTTCTTTCAGGCGTTCATCCGGCTGTTCATGCCAGATGGCACGCCTGAGCAGATCGCCAGCTTTGCCCGGGTGCAGAGCCAGTCGATAACGGCTGCGAATGCAGCCGGGCTGCGCATGGCGGTGGATCGGTTTGATGTGTCGGATGATCTGGAAGAGGTGCGTGCGCCGACATTGGTGATCCACGCGCGCGACGACGCCATTCAGCCCATCGCCCAGAGCCAGCGGATTGCGGGCGCGATCCCCGGTGCGCGGTTCATGACGCTGGACGGTCGCAATCACGTGATGTTGCCACAAGAGCCCGGCTGGGCCGAATTGATGCAGGCGGTTTCGGAGTTTTGCCTGCGCGCAGAGTAGACCCGCGCGCAGATGCTTTGCCTCAGTTGATATGGTGCAACCTGTCGAACCGGGCGCGCAGGGCTGCGACCTCGGGTGCCAGCGTCGCGGGGTCGTTTGCCCGCAGCGCCTGTGCAATCAGCGCGGCGAGTTGTGGCGCATCGGCGGGCGTCACACCCCAGCGGACCAGTTCGGGCGTGCCGATGCGCAGCCCGTTCATGTCGCCGGGCACCTCATCTATCGGCAGGCCGATGCCGCAGGCTAGGAAGCCGGCCTTGCGCAGGGTCTTCGATGCAGCCTGACCGCCGCCGAAACCCGCCGCCTCGATGGCGAACTGGTGCGACTGGGTATAGCCGCGCCCGGCGGCAAAGACCGGCAGACCCTGATCC
>Ga0209344_10001770_pt1 | contig 26681 bp, 28 predicted proteins | sample Cruoilmetagenom6_FD_187293 | JGI IMG/M metagenome (GOLD analysis project Ga0209344, IMG submission 187293) | Oil polluted marine microbial communities from Coal Oil Point, Santa Barbara, California, USA - Santa Barbara Oil Seep Sample 6 (SPAdes)... | ecosystem: Environmental > Aquatic > Marine... | reverse complement strand
TTATTAATGGAACAAACGCTAACTCTGATTCTCCTGAAATTGAATTTACAACCCCAGGAACTTATGAAATCATCCTTCAAGGAACAAATTCATGTGGAATTACAGCTAGTGTTCCTCAAGAAATATTTGTAAAAGCACCTCCTCAAGTAGAAATTTCTGAAATAGTTGATTTTTGTGGGTCTTCTGCCTTAGTTTTACCTACACCCACTGTAGATGGTTGTGGTCCTGATGTAGTGACTTATAATTGGAGTCTTGATGTTGGAGTGTCACCAACAGATTGGGAATTTATAAATGGTACAGATGCAACTTCTGAGTTTCCTGAAATTACTTTTTATACACCTAATAGTTATATTTTAAGCTTAGAAGTGTCCAATAGTTGTGGTTCAAATATAGATGCTGAAGCGTTTGTAATATCACCAGTTCCTACAATCACTAATACAGACATTAGTCAAACCATTTGCTCTGGTGCAGACACAGTTGCTGTAAATTTAATGTCTGACACAGCTAACACAACCTATACATGGACATCTAATAACCCTTCTGGTTTAACTGGGTATTTACCTTCAGGTACGACAGATGAAATACCAGTACAGACATTAATAAATACAACAAATGCGCCTATAACACTTACATATACAGTTGTACCACAAATTGGTAGTTGTGTTGGAGATGCTCTTAATTTTGATGTTTTAGTGGAGCCAGCTCCTATAATAACAGTTCAACCTTTGCCTGACGAAGTTTGTCTTAATGGTACAACTCCAGATTTAACAGTGTCTTATCAAGGTACAGGAACACCAATTTATCAATGGTATGAAAATACTATTGATAATACAACTACAGGTACTGCTATTGCAGGTGCTACATCTCAAACATTTTCTCCTCCAACAGATACTGTAGGAGATACGTATTACTATATTATCATTACATTTTCAACTGGTGGTTGTAATGAAATCATTTCAGATACAGCATTAATTGGAGTGAAAGAGGTATCTCAAATAGATACACAACCAATTAGCACACAGTCTATTTGTGTTGGTGGTCTCGCTGAAGAATTATCTATAACGACTTCTGGAGGAGCAGGGACTCCAACTTATCAATGGTACAGTAATTCAACAAATACTAATTCTGGTGGAACCCTCATTTCAGGAGCTACAAATGCAACATTTACACCTCCTGCTTTTACTACATCTGGAACTTATTATTTTTATGCAGAAATTAATTATGGCGTGAGCGGTTGTTCAAATCTAATAAGTGATGTTGCAGAAGTTATCGTTGTAGATGATCCAACAGTAACCAATCAACCAGAAACGTCTCAAAGTTTATGTCAAAATTCATTACCTATTGATTTAGAAGTTACTATTTCAGATGGTTTGGGTAATATATCCTATCAATGGTACGTAAATACAACCAGCACTACTGTTGGTGGAACACTCATTGCAGGAGCTACTTCTAACGTGTTTACACCTCCAACAACAGTTGTTGGAACATTGTTTTACTATTGCATCATCACTCAGGATGTTTCAGGTTGTGAAGTAACTAGTTCAATAGGAGAGGTTGAGGTAACAGCAGCAGCACAATTTACAAGTCAACCCATATCAGATGAATTATGTCTAGGCGAAGCTACTGCCGATTTATCCGTGTCTTATACTAACGGTTCAGGTACACCAACCTATCAATGGTACGAAAATATAACTAACGATGTAACTTCAGGAACTCCTATTACAGGTGCAACTACTTCTACATACAGTCCAGATGTTAGTGCTATTGGAACAACCTATTACTATTGTATAATTACGCTAAGTTCAGGTGGTTGTTCTGAAATTATTTCAGATACTTCAGAGATTATCGTTAATGTAACACCTAGTATTAGCGATGCTGATGTTTTAATATGTAGCGATAATTCATTCCAACACATTCCAGATACTTCTAATGGAGATATCGTTCCTTTAAATACAACTTATACCTGGTCAACACCAGTTGTTAATCCTGCAGGAAGTGTTACAGGTGCAACCGAACAATTAACGGACACATCAAATATTTCTCAGTTATTAATTAATACCACTACAAATCCTGCTACTGTTACATATACTGTAACGCCAACATCTGGTGATTGTATAGGTGCCGATTTTGAAGTTGTGGTAACAGTCAATCCTTCAATTTCTGTAACGGCAACGACAACAAATAATAATTGTTTTCAATCGAATAATGCATCTATTGAAATTACAATAGTTGGTGGCGTACCATTTTCAAGTGGAAATCCTTATATGATTTCATGGACTGGTCCTAACGGGTTTTTAAGTTCAGATGAAGACATTTCTAATCTTGAAATAGGAACATATATTTTAAATATAGAAGATGATGGTGGTTGTCCATATTCCGAAACATTTACAATTACTGAACCAGAGGAATTAGTATTTAGTGCTATTGATTTTGATCCTGATACGATTTCATGTTTTGGAGCTAATGATGGCGAAATAGGTGTTTCTGTGTCAGGAGGAACTTTGCCATATACATTTGCATGGACCTTAAACGGATTGCCTTTTTCTACAGATGAGGATATTTCAAACTTAGCTCCTGGAACCTATCAAATATCAGTGACCGATGACAATAATTGCGGACCAATAACACAAAGTTTTTTAATTGAAGAACCTCCACTTTTAGAAGTCACTTTAAATATTCAAACTAATGTGTTGTGTTTTGGTGAATTTACAGGAGCTATAGAAGTCAATATAACGGGAGGGCGATCAGACTATACCTTTAGTTGGGTTGGACCAAATGGATATACAAGTTCAAACCAAAATATTGATAATTTGTCAGCAGGAACTTACCAACTTGAAGTAACCGATGCATCTAATTGTACAGATACTCTAGAGGTTATAATCCTTCAAAATGATGAAATCACTATTGATGTTACTGCTACAGAAATTGAATGCTATGGCGATAATGATGCGTCAATTATCATCAATAATATTTCTGGAGGTGTAGCACCTTATACTATTGCTTGGAGTAACTTTGGTACAGGAAACAGTCAAACCAATTTATCTGGAGGAACCTATACCATAACAATTACAGATGCCGAAAACTGCTCTAAAGCGTTTCCTATTATTATTGATGAGCCTCCAATCTTCTTAATTGATCCAGTCGTAACTCAAATGTCTTGTGCAGGAGAAAATGACGCAAGTATTGTACTTAATTTTCAAGGAGGAATTGACCCAGTAACTGTTGTTTGGGATGATGATCCTTCAGCAGGAGTAGAGCGCAATAACTTAGCGCCTGGAACATATTCTGTTACAATAACCGATGGAAAACCGTGTACAATTCAAGATAGTTTTACCATATTTAATATTCTACCACTTCAATTGTCTGCAAATGTGGTCAATGCACTCGATTGTGAGGATACAAATAGTGGTGCTATTAATTTATTGATTGAAGGTGGTACACCTCCTTTTGATGTGGTTTGGTCTAACGGAACTATAACCGAAGATTTAGTTAATGTTCCACCTAACAATTATACTGTTGTTGTTACTGATGCCAATGGTTGTGATATCGAAGGAAGTTGGAATGTCAGTAGGTTCGAACCTTTAGCGCTCCAAGTCGATACACAATCTGAAGTAGATTGTGAGGCGCACACAGTAAATCAAACCTTTGTAGCTGTGGCAAGTGGTGGAGTTCCTCCTTTTGTGTATAACTGGTCAAGCGGAACAGTTAGTGGTTTAAATAATGAATTGATGACCACTGATGTAAACGGTCTAGTCATACTTGAAGTTACAGACAGTTTAGGCTGTTCTATTAGCTATGATTTTAATGTAGAAACACCTGTTCTAGGGGATCCCGACTTTGAAGCGTCTTCGTTCGGTTCTACTAATTATGGCATTTTTGCGATTCAAGATCCTATTCAATTTACAAATACAGCAACAGGGGATTATGTGAGTGTGTTATGGGATTTTGGTGATGGTAGTTTTACAGGAGAGGAAAACCCAGTACACACATATCTACAAGTAGGAAGCTATGTCGTTACGCAAACAGTGACTTATCCTTTTGGCTGTGTATATACAAAAGTAGTCACACTTATTGTCGAGAAAGGATACAAACTTATTATGCCTAATGCCTTTACGCCAAATGAAGATAATCTTAACGATTTTTTTGGTCCTGAGTATATTGGATTAAACAGATTAGAACTTAATATATACGATACATGGGGAAGCCTTATTTATTCCGAATCTGGTGACGATATACGAGGTTGGGATGGCAAAGTAAATGACGAAGAAGCTGAAAATGGTAATTATTATTACACCTTTTCTGCTAGTACATTCTATGAAGATGTAATTAAACAACAAGGAGCTTTTGTATTTATTAAATAATCGAATCAGAATGAATTTTAAAACAATCCTCATTATAGTATGCTTTGCAAGCATATATACAGCAAAAGCTCAAGATCCTATTTTTACGCAATCTAATTATGTTCAGGAAACTTTAAATCCAGGGTTTTCAGGTTTCGAAGATAACGAACGAATTTATGCAGGCTTCTTAAGTCGTTTACAATGGCCTAGCTTAGACTTAAATTTAACTACACAATATGCGTTTGTAAACAAGTCTTTTGATTATGGTCCAAGTCTAGGCTTTGGGATTGGTCTTAATGCTATTTGGCAATATGAATCGTTCAATAATTATAATTTTGTTCAGGTTAATGCTAATTATGCACATCGTGTCAATCTAGATGGTGGTTGGTTTTTTAGACCAGGTATAGAGGTTGGTGTTGGTAATAAAAGTAATAAGTTTCGTAATCTCACCTTAGCCGATCAAATAAACATTAACACAGGAACAATTAGCCAAGTGTCTGTAGATCCTTTAAGTAACAATACCAGTAGTCGTTATTTTATAGATTTTTCAGCTGGTATTGTATTTGAAAAACAAGAATTTAATGGGACTACATATTGGTTTGGAGCTTCTGTTAAACATCTTAACCAGCCTAATATTTCCTTTGTTGATGGTGAGAAAGTACCTTTGAATATATTTTACTCAATACATGGTAATTATCGATTTCCTTTTTTAAATGATTATAGTGTGATGATGACGGTTAATTACATGCAACAAAGCCAGTACAACCGATTAGACATAGGTTCACTATTCCAAATGGATCAATTTCTTCTTGGTGTTACAGCAGCTACTAATCCAGCTCGTAATGACGATAATAGTCATTTGTTAACCTCTGTAAATGCATTTCTAGGTTTAGAATACACAGAATTCAGATTCGGTATTTCCTACGATATGAACACCTCCAAAATAGGAAACACAAGAGGTGTTTATGAATTCTCGCTAACTTATTTGTCTAGATGTCGTAGATGTAATTTAGATCGTAGTAGGAAACGATGATATAATGACCTATGATAAGTCATAAAAAGAAGAAACAATGAAACAGTTAAGACTTCTAGTATTTATTCTTGCAATTGCATTGTCATCTAATGTGTTAGCCCAAACAGTGTACACCACTAAAACTGGTGAAAAGTATCATAAACAAACATGTAGATACCTTAAGTATTCTAAAAAAGAACTAACTATTGACAAAGCCATAACACTAGGTTATGTAGCCTGTAGTGTATGTAAACCAACCAAAGAAAACACAAAAGCGAGTTCAGATGCTGAGGCTAATGCAATAGCTTCCAAAGCAGAAAGTAAAGCACCTTCAAAAAAAGCTGTAGCAACACAATGCACTGGTAAAACCCAAGCAGGTAAGCGCTGTAAACGTAAAACTAAAAATGCTAATGGTAAGTGTTATCAGCATTAAGTTGTCTTCATTACGGATTATCACAAAATAACTCTTGCAAAAGTGATTAGTTCGTTACATGATAATCATAATTAAACACAGAAAGCAAAGCATGATTATTCGTAAAGTGAGTTGTTTAACCAAAACTATAAAGTAAATGTTATTATCCATAGAGAGAGTGGTGGCATTCGTGAACCATTCAGCTACAAAGAAGATTAAAAAAAACACCAAAGCCATCGCTTTGATGGATACAGTCCAACAGGAGCTACACTTTGGTGTTATCAATAACAAATTATTCACATTCTTGAAATTACTCGCGAACTTCGACTTTGTTACTTTAAATCAAAAGTAATAAATTCTGAGATTTAGCAATTTAAAATAAATTCATAAATATAGATTAAGAGTAAACAATTAGAGCAAACCCAATCAGTCCAATACCAATCATGAATCAAAATTCAATCATCAAACCTACTTGCAATTCCGACCCAGTCGGAACACTCGACCTCCGATTATTTTGCGTAAAACATGCAGTGAAGCGAAGGGTTAAACAAAAATCGATGGTATCAAAAAACAAGCTATTTTACATGAATAAAATAGGGGAGTCAAAATTTCAAATTCTATTTATACCCATCATTTTTGTGCCGAAGCAAACAAAATGTTTAGCAAAATCATCGGCAGTCTTGATTTTTTGGTTCGTTTTGCATCAAGGCAAAATGAACATACAATATGTTTAGCTAAATCATTAGCCGTCTCGATCTTATCCGCTATAAAGCTAACTTTAAGCGTAACGCATAAAAAAAGCCCAGCACTTTCATGCTAGACTTTCACTGTTGTAGCGAGAACGAGATTTGAACTCGTGACCTCTGGGTTATGAATCCAACGCTCTAACCAACTGAGCTACCTCGCCATAATTTCGGGTGCAAATATAAAAACAAAATCTAAGGCAACAAACATTAAATGATTAAAATTTTTTTTACTGTTTAGTTTTATACTAATCAATTAATTGTATATATTGAGCATCATAATAAAAATACAAATGGAAGATAAAGTCAAGTTCGAAATGGAGTTTCCTATACATGCTTCTCCTCAGCTTTTATACCAATACATATCAACGCCTTCAGGCTTATCTGAATGGTTTTCTGATAACGTCAATTCAAGAGGTGAAGTGTTCACTTTTATTTGGGATGACTCCGAAGAAACAGCAAAATTATTGAGTAAAAAAAGTGGTGAACGAATAAAATTCAGATGGATGACCGATGAAGAAGAAGGAGAGAATTATTTCTTCGAAATCAGAATTCAGGTCGATGAAATTACTAAAGATGTTTCTATTATAGTTACAGATTTTTCTGAAGAAGATGAATTAGATGAAGCTAAAATGCTTTGGGATAACCAAATTTCAGATTTAAAACAAGTTTTAGGTTCTGCTTAAGATTTCTAACTTATATAAGTTTTATATTTGTCTCGATGTTTAATCGAGACTTTTTTTATGACAAATCTCAACGGTAATTTAATAGAAGATTCAAGTTTTATAACTAGTGAAAATAGAGGCTATAAATATGGTGATGCTGTATTTGAAACCATAAAAGCAGTTCACGGTAAGCTATTATTTTGGGAAGACCATTATTTCAGACTCATGGCTTCAATGCGTATCATGCGTATGGAAATTCCTATGAATTTTACTATGGAATTCTTAGAAGCTGAAGTATTAAAAACACTTGAAGCTAATGCGCTTTTGAAATCTTCAGCTAGAATACGATTAAATGTCGATAGAGGAGATGGAGGCAAATACCTTCCGAAGCATAAAGAAATTAATTATAATATTTCTGCTGAAGCTTTAGTGTTAGATTTCTATTCAATTTCTAAAGAAAAAAAATATACTGTCGATTTGTATAAAGACTTTTTTGTGGCACCTGGATTGTTATCAACACTAAAAACCAATAACAAAGCCATAAATGTTTTAGGAAGTATCTATGCTGAAGAAAATGGCTGGGAGAATTGTTTATTATTAAACACTAATAAGAACGTTGTAGAAGCTTTAAATGGAAATCTCTTTGTAGTGTCTGGCGAAACTATTAAAACACCTCCACTAGAAGATGGTTGTTTAAAAGGAATAATGAGAAAACAACTTATTGAAGTGATTGTTAATTCTGGAGATTATACAATTGAAGAAGCCTCTATTTCTCCATTCGAACTTCAAAAAGCAGATGAATTATTTATTAGCAATGTAATTACCGGAATTCAGCCAATTTTGAAATATCGCAAAAAAGAATTTGCAACAACTATAGCTGAAGATCTTATTAGACGTTTGAATATTAGACTAAGAGTTTCTTAATTGTAACTCGGATTTTCAGGAGCATTAGACCACAATTGATAATTACCTCCTAATTCAAGCATTTTTTCTTTCCAAAAGGAATCGCAACACTTCTCTATAAGTTCTTTTTTATAGATGTTTTCTGTTACAATCCAAGAATTTGACAGTAGTTCATTTTCTAATTGTTGAGAATCCCAACCTGAATAACCAAGAAAGAAACGTATATCTGAATTTGAGAGCTTATTGTCTTCAAGTAAATTTAATACAATATCAAAGTCTCCTCCCCAAAATACGCCTTTAGAAATTTCAATACTATCTGGTATTAAATCAGGAACTTGATGTATAAAATACAAGTTGTCCTGCTCAACAGGTCCACCGTTAAAGACTTTAAAGTCTGCTTGAGTTTCAGGAATTAAGTCTTGAAGCGAATATTCTAAAGGTTTATTTAAAATGAAACCAATAGATCCTTGACTGTTATAATCAGCAAGAAGAATAACAGATCTATTAAAAGATAAATCACCAATTATTGATGGTTCTGCAATTAATAAATCACCTTTTTTGGGCTTTATGATAATCATAGCATATGATTTATATACTAAATCTAAAACATATTTATTAAAAAAACAATAAATATTGTAACTAAACCTAATAGAATTTTTTGAACCTAATTTCTGTGAAGTCCGATATATGAAAGAAAAAACCCACTTTTCAAAAAAAAGTGGGTTTTTAATCTATTTTAAAATGATGCTTAGTTTACAGCATTACTTAAATCAGAACCAGCTTTAAACTTTACTACGTTTTTAGCTTTGATTTGTATAGTCTTACCAGTTTGAGGGTTTCTTCCTTCTCTTGCAGATCTTCTAGAAACTGACCAAGAACCAAATCCTACTAAAGAAACTCTGTTTCCTTTTTGTAAAGATCCTTCGATGTCGATTAATAATGAATCTAATGCTTTCTTAGCAGCTGCTTTTGTAATTCCAGCATTTTCTGCCATTCCATTGATTAAATCTGTTTTGTTCATAAAAATTGAATTTTAAATTATTAATAAATAGTTGGGTTAAACATTTTGTTAAATCCTTCTACAAATTTATATGTAAAATCCATCTACGCAAGTAATAGCAAGGCAAATCCAATTATTTGTTGATAACTTGGTGGATTTGTTAATAAAGGTTATGCATTTTATCGAATTTTTTGTAATATCAATGGTAATAAGGGTTTAGAGCAGTTTTGCGTTTTCTTCAAAATGATATCCATTTAATAAAGATTTTACATCCATTTTCCGTTTACCAGGTAATTGAATTTCTTTAATGTTTATAAATCCATCAGTTACAGCAACTTTTAACTCGTTTTTATCGCTAATGAGTGTTCCAGTACTTAAATGATGATGTTCAGCTTCCTTTTCAACTTTAAAAAGCTTTATGCTTAAGGTTTCATTACCATTCTTAAGGTAAGACCAAGCAGAGGGAAAGGGATTTAAGCCTCTTATTTTATTGTAAACAGCATCAATGCTTAAGGACCAATCAATTTTACAGTTGTCTTTATTCAATTTATAAGCCGTTTTTAAATCATTGTTTTTAGGTTGAATAGTTGTTTCTACAGCATTACCTTCAATTAGTTGTACCGTTTTTAATACGAGTTTGCTACCAATTTCCATAAGCTTATCGTGGAGCGTTCCAACAGTTTCATTAGTTTCAATAGCAATTTCATCTTGAAGAATTATGGCTCCAGTATCAATTTTTTCGTCTATAAAGAAAGTGGTTACACCCGTTTTAGTTTCTCCATTTATAATAGCCCAATGTATAGGAGCTGCTCCTCTGTAGTTTGGTAATAACGAAGCATGAAGGTTGAATGTACCGTGTTTTGGCATACTCCAGACGACTTCAGGTAACATTCTAAAGGCAACTATGATTTGTAAGTTTGCTTCTAAAGCTCTTAATTCTTCTAGAAAAGCTTCTGCTTTAAGATTTGTAGGTTGTAAGATGTTGAGTCCTTCAGATTGTGCATATTTTTTAACAGCAGATTCATTTAATTTTCTACCACGTCCTGCTGGTTTGTCTGGTGCTGTAATAACACCAACGATATTATAATTGGCATCTACTAAAGTTTTTAAAGTGGCAACAGCAAAATCAGGTGTGCCCATAAAAACGATTCTTAAGGTTTTGTTACTCATAGTTATTTTATTTTGTAGGTATTTGAAGGTGTAGTTTCTATAATTTGATGCTCTAATAATAGTTTTAAAACATCAAAAATTTCTGTGTCTTTATAAGGTAAAGCTTCGGTAAGCTGTCTTGAATTACAATTCTTTTGTGTTAATATGGAAATAATGTGTTTTTGAATCGTTTTTAAGTCAGCAGTTTTTTTTGATTCAGAATTTGCTAAACACACCGAACATTTGCCACACGTTTGAACTGAAGTTTCACCAAAATAATTCAATAATTGTAGTTGTTTACACACAGAATCATTTTCAATGTATTTCAATACTTCGTTCACTTGAAGTCGTTTCAACTCATGCTGTTGTTCTACAGTAGTCACTATTCTATTGATGGTTTTGTCGTCTTCTCTAGGTTGTAGGAATACAATTTCAGAATCTGTATTAGAATACATAAACGCAACCACACCATCTTTATCTAGCTGTTGTAAAATAGCTATGATTTGCTTTTCAGTTACATTTATTTTACCAGCAATAAGTGTAAGGTTAATTGCTAGTGCATGTTCAAAAATACCACCATAAGTTCTAAGTATAGACTTTATAATGAGCTCAACGTGTTTGTGTCGCTCTAAATAAGCAAACAAGGCAGAATTACTGATGATGAATTGTAAAGTCGTTTTATAATTAAACTGTTGCGATAATTTAATGATGCTGTTTCTATCTAGAATTTGAAGCGCATTAAAAGTTTGCGTAGATTTAAAATCGTAAGTTTTACAAAAGGTGTTAAAACTGAATTGATGTGATGAGAATTCACCTTCACCATAAGGTATTTGGAAATAGTTACAGAGTTTTCTATACACTATTTTTATAAAATCTATTGAAGGTAATGTGTTTATAAATTGATTTTTAAGACGTTGTTCATCAGATTTATTTGTTAATAATATAGCGAATGCATCTTCGTTATTTCTGCCTGCACGACCAGCTTCTTGATAATAACTTTCAAGACTTTCTGGTAAATTAATATGAAATACAGTTTTTACATCAGGTTTATCAATTCCCATACCAAAAGCAGTCGTAGCAACCATAATTTCTTTTTGGTTGTTCATCCATTGGTCCAATCGTTCTTGTTTGTCTTTAGTTGGAATTCCACCATGGAAAAAAGTTGAACTAAATCCTAACTTCTCTAACTGTTCATGAATTTCGATGGTTAATTTTCTACTTCTAACATATATAATAGAAGCGCCTCTGTAAGCTTTTAAAAGCCGCTCTAGATCATACAACTTATCTTCACTATAAATTACATTATAAGCAATATTTGGTCTGCTAAAGGAGGCTTTAAATATCTTTGGTGCAATAAAATCTAATTCAGTTATAATTTCATCAATAACTTTAGGTTTTGCTGTAGCTGTTAAAGCAATGACATTGACACTTGGTTGAAGCTCTCTTAATATAGTAATGTTTTTATAAGCTGGTCTGAAATCATTTCCCCATTGACTAATGCAATGTGCTTCATCAACAGCAATAAGATTAACATTCATTTGCTGAATACGATGTTGCACGATATCTTGTTGTAAGCGTTCTGGTGATAAGTATAAAAACTTATAGTTTCCGTAAATACAGTTATCTAATGAGGTGTCGAGTTCTTTATAACTAATTCCGCTAGTAATAGCCATAGCTTTAATACCTTTGTCTTTTAAACTTTTAACCTGATCTTTCATTAAAGCCACTAGAGGAGAGACGACAATACAAATACCATCTTTGATTAATGCTGGAATTTGAAAACAAATCGATTTCCCACCTCCTGTTGGTAATAACACAAAGGTGTCTTCATTATCTAATACAGCATTGATAATGTCTTCTTGAAGCGGTCTAAAGGATGTGTGATTCCAATAACGCTCCAATATGTTTATAGGATGTGACATCTCTACAAATTTAAAGCATCTATAATAAAGTCTGCTCGTTTTTCAATTCGATCAAAAGGAACATCAATAAGTTTGTAACCAAAACGTTCATAAGTATCAAGTAAGGCATGATGAATTTCAACAGCTTGATCAAAGTTTTCATAACGTTCACTATCACTTACAAAAATCTCTTGCCAAGGCGCTAAAACAAAAACGATATCATAAACATGTTTTTTACAAGTATCTACAAAATGTTTTGGATAATCACTTTTAGCATAATCCATATAAGCAATAACATCAGGTAAGCCTCTATCTAAAAAGACAAGTTTTTCGTTTAAAGAGTCAGCTTCTAGGTACTGTTTTGTTCTTGCGTCTAAAAGTAATTCACTAAAAAGTAGTGGTTTTGTTAAAAAAAGTTGGTCCACACCATCTTTTCTAGCGTCAAGAGTAACTTGTCTTGATATTTCTTCGAAGCAAATGTACTCACGTTTTAGAAGCTCGTTTATAATAGAAGATTTTCCTGTTCCAGGTCCACCAGTAATGACGATTTTTCGTGTATTCAAATTGGCAAGGTTTTGGCTGTAAATTTAACAATTAATTATGCAAAGCAAAATGTAAGTAAAATGTATCTTTGTATCTGAAGAAGAAAAATTATGAGTTCAGATAAAAAAACAGAAGAATTTTATAAAAAATTAAGAAGTCAGCTTTTTGAAACATCAAGTTGGCCTTCAGAATACTTATATAAATTTATTGTACCAACAGATCAAAACAAAATAAGCCAAATAGAAGACTTATTTAACAATCTTGGAGCAGTAATAACAACAAAAGAATCTGGTAAAGGTACTTATACAAGTGTATCTATCAATGTAGATATGAAAGATCCAGATGCTGTGATAGCAAAATATAAAGAAGTAGCAGAAAAAGTTGAAGGTGTTATTTCACTTTAATTCTTAGATTGCTAACTATTTTTTTGTATTTTGCATCCATATGCAGAAGTACTTCATGCATGATTTACAAATACTACACAAATATATATTTTGATTGACGATATAGAATACAACACAGAGCGTGAACATTTGATTATTCCTGAATATGGAAGACATCTACAAAAAATGGTAAATTACGCTAAAGGATTACCTACAAAAGAAGAACGAAACAAAGTGGCAAAATCTATCATAAATGTGATGGGTAATTTACAGCCACATTTACGAGATGTGCCAGATTTTCAACACAAACTTTGGGATCAACTTTTTATAATAGCAGATTTTGAATTGGATGTAGATTCTCCTTATCCAACAACTTCGAAAGAAGAGTTAAATGAAAAACCTGAGCCTTTAAGGTATCCACAAAATTACCCTAAATATCGTTTCTATGGAAACAATATTAAAACGATGATTGATGTGGCTAATACTTGGGAAGATGGTGAATTAAAAGAAGCTTTAGTCTATACTATTGCTAACCACATGAAAAAGTGTTTCCTTAACTGGAATAAAGATACAGTAGAGGATTATGTGATTTTTAATCATTTATATGAATTGTCTGATGGTAAAATCAACTTGAAAGAAAGTTCTGAAGATTTGTCAGATTCTACTAGTTTGATGCGAAACAAAAAGAAATATTCTAATACTAGTGGAAAGAAACCACATCACAAAAAAAACAATTCTAACCGAAATAGAAAACGTTACTAATACTTAGTGCATGTCAACATTTATTATTGAAGGAGGTCACCAATTAAAAGGTAAAATTCAGCCTCAAGGTGCAAAAAATGAAGCTTTACAAATTTTATGTGCAGTATTGTTAACTGCAGAAGAAGTTAAAATTGATAATATTCCAGATATTATTGATGTTAATAAATTGATTGCTTTACTAAAAAAGTTAGGCGTTAAAATCAATAAAACAGGTAGAGGTTCTTATACATTTAAGGCAGATGAGGTTAATTTAAAATATCTTGAGTCTGCTGAGTTTAAGGAAGACGGAAAAGGGTTGAGAGGTTCTATTATGATTGTTGGTCCTTTATTAGGACGTTTTGGTAAGGGATACATTCCTAAACCAGGAGGAGACAAGATTGGTCGTCGTCGTTTAGATACACACTTTGAAGGGTTTATAAATTTAGGAGCAAAATTCAGATATAATAAAGAAGATTTGTTCTATGGCGTTGAAGCTAAAAAATTAAAAGGAGCTTATATGCTACTTGATGAAGCTTCAGTTACAGGAACAGCAAACATTGTAATGGCTGCTGTGTTAGCAGAAGGAATAACAACAATATACAATGCGGCTTGCGAACCTTATTTGCAACAACTTTGTAAAATGCTCAACAGAATGGGAGCAAAGATTAGTGGTGTTGGTTCTAATATGCTAATTATTGAAGGTGTTGATGAGTTAGGAGGAACTGATCACAGAATGCTTCCTGATATGATTGAAATTGGAAGTTGGATTGGGTTAGCAGCGATGACTAAAAGTGAGCTGACTATTACTAATGTAAGTTGGGATGATTTAGGTCAGATTCCTAGTGTGTTTAGAAAAATAGGAATTGACATCGAACGACAAGGTGATGATATTCATATTCCAGCACATATTAATGGTTACGAAGTACAAAATTATATCGATGGTTCTATCTTAACAGTATCAGATGCACCATGGCCAGGATTTACTCCAGATTTGTTGAGTATTATTCTTACAGTTTTAACTCAGGCTAGAGGTGCAGCAATTGTACATCAAAAAATGTTTGAAAGTCGTTTATTCTTTGTTGATAAATTGATAGATATGGGAGCAAAGATCATACTTTGTGATCCTCACAGAGCGACTGTTATTGGTCACGATTTTAAATCGACGCTAAAAGCAACAACAATGACGTCTCCTGATATTAGAGCTGGTGTATCTTTACTTATAGCAGCATTATCTGCAAAAGGTACCTCAACAATTCATAATATTGAACAAATTGATCGTGGTTACGAAAATATAGATGAACGTTTGCGAGCTATAGGAGCAAAAATTACTAGAGTAGAAGGGAACTAGTCTACATAATAAAAAAAGCCTCGGATTATCGAGGCTTTTTTATTGTAATATAGATGGTTATTCCATTGAATAAAAATATTGCTCGCTTGCAATTTTTCCATCTTTAACTTCATAGACACACACTTCTTCCATTTTTTTGCGTCCACCTTCTTTAAATGTGCAATCAAATCCCATTTTTGCAGTAAACCAATTGCCAGCAACCACAGGATCACTTATAGAACTCGCATGAAAGTCTTCAACACTTTCAAGCCATTCTTTACTTTTATTCCATACATTTTGTTTTCCAGAAATAACTTCTCCTGGCATACCAGGCATTTCTTTGCTTACGACGTTATCTGCGTAAAGTTCGTTTACGCAGTCTAGGTTTTTACCTTCTCTACACATTTTAGCCCATTTTTGAGCGACTTCATTTGTATCCATTTTAATTGATTTTTAGATTGTTACTAAAGTTAATTAAAAATAAAATAACATAATTTAAAAGAATGTTAATCTTGAATCAGTTAACGGCTTCCTTATAGGTTTTTAAGCAACGTTCTCGAGCTTCTTTATGGTCGACCATTGGTTTTGGATATGAGAATTCTTGATACTCTGGAACCCATTTTTTTATGTAATTATGGTCTTTGTCAAACTTCTGTATTTGTGAGGTCGGATTGAAAATTCTAAAATAAGGTGAAGCATCTACGCCAGAGCCAGCAACCCATTGCCAGTTTCCAATATTACTAGCCATATCGTAATCATGTAATTTTTCAGCAAAATAGGCTTCGCCCCAACGCCAATCAATTAATAAATGTTTGCATAAAAAACTACCAACCAGCATCCGAACTCTGTTATGCATAAATCCAGTTTCATTGAGTTCGCGCATTCCTGCATCGACTAAGGGATAGCCTGTGTTGCCTTCACACCATGTTTTAAATTCAGCTTCGTTATTACGCCACTGAATTCTATCGTATTTAGATTTGAAAGCGTTTGTTGCTGTATGTGGAAAGTGCCATAAAATTTGCATAAAAAATTCTCTCCAAATCAACTCTTGCCAAAAGATTTCGTTTTCTTCTGCAATGGCTTTTTGAACCATTTTACGAATACTAACGTTTCCAAATCGAAGATGAGGACCTAATCGGGAAGTGGAATCTTTAGCAGGAAAATTTCTGGTCTCTTCGTAATCTTGAATAAGAGAAGGTGTTACAGTATAAGGAGTAATGCTTTGTTTGGATTTAACGAATCCAATATCTGAAAGCTCTAAATTGGGTAATTCTGAATTTTTAATCAGATTTCCAAAGTGTGATGCTGTATCATAGATTTGTAGGTTTTGAGATTTGAATTGTGATTTCCAAACTTTCATATATGGTGTGTAAACCATATAAGGTTTACCATCTTGTTTTACGACTTCATCCTTTTCAAAAATTACTTGGTCTTTAAAAGTTTTGAAATCAATATCATGTTGTGATAAAAGCTGTTTTATATCAGTATCTCTTTGATTAGCATAAGGTTCGTAATCGTGATTTGTATACACCGAGTGAATATCATAAGTATCAATCAACTGTTTATAAACCTCAATGGGTTTACCGTGATACATCGCTAAACTACTTCCATATTCATTTTGGAGTGTCAAATGCATACTTTGTAGCGTATCATTAATGAACGTGACTCTTGCATCATCTTCTGGTAACTCATCTAATATTTTAGAATCAAAAATGAAGATAGGTAATACAGGATAATCGCTTGTTAAGGCTTTATAAAAGCCAACATTGTCCTCTAAACGTAAATCTCTCCTAAACCAAAAAACAGTTAGTGGTTGCTTCATAAGAATGCTATTGATTTATTTAGTATAAGTTCCGTATAATTCTTCTAATTTCTTAGTGCGATAGTTGAAAATTTCTTCCAATTTAGGCTTTACAATAAAAGGATGAACGAGCTGACCTAAAATTCCGAAAGGCACTTTGTAATCTATGATATCTTCCATTTCAATACCTCCATCAATTTCTTTTATAAAATGCTTGTGATGCCATAAAGCATATGGTCCGAAACGTTGTTCGTCAACAAAATATTTTTTATCTACGCTATGCGTAATTTCTGTAACCCATTTGGTTTTTATACCTAAAACAGGCGTGACTATATATTGAATAATTTGTCCTGCAAACATTGGTCTGTCTGCTCCAGAGAGAATATGAAACCCCATATAATCTGGCGTAATCGTTTTAAGGTTTTTTGGGTCTGACAAAAATTCCCAAGCAGTATCAATTGTGATTGGTAAGTTTTGCTTTTTATGTAATCTGTAAATCTTCATATGCTTTTTTAATTGTATATCGAAATGTATAAATTAAGAGACGTTGCAATGCATAACCAGATTAAATATGGTACTATTAGTAATGATTTTGCTTTTAAATCTTTCAAATAGGTGAATAGAAATACTGCAACTACAATCGTAAGTAAAATGATGTTTATTAAAGCGATATTAATAAGATGCAGATTAAAAAATAAAAGATTCCAACTTACATTAAGTATGAATTGTATGATAAACAGAGTTGCTACTTTGTTGTTGAATTGTTTTAGATACAAAAACGCCATATATATCGAAAAACAAATCATGATGGTTGTCCAAGCAGCTCCAAAAACCCAGCCGTCAGGTGTCCAAGGTGCTTTTTCTAATTGTGTGTACCATTCGCCTTTAGGACCTTCAGCCATAAATAATGAGCCAATACCTAAGGCTCCAAAATTAATAATTAGGAATATGATAAATGGTTTTAAGAATTTCATGATTATTGCTGTTTTAATACTTTTATTTGTTCTTGAACCTTCTCAGCTTCAGCATATTTTTTATCACTTTCAGATCTATTTGTAGTTGATAAAGCGTGCCATTCTTTCATGAGCTTTTCATATTTCATTTGAAGTTTATCAACTTCAGATACTTTCTTAAATAATCCGAACATGTGTTGTCTATTTTAAGTGTTTTGTAATTTTAGAACTCGTTGGAGACGTCAAGGAATAATAATAATCAATAAATTCACCTTGAGGGCTGACTAAATATTTTTGAAAATTCCACTTGACTTTAGAATTGGCTTTTACATTCAATTGTTTTTGAGTTAGCCAAGCATACAATGGGTGTTGTTGTGCTCCTTTTGCATCTATTTTTTCAGACATAGGAAAGGTGACACCATAATTCACTTCACAAAACGATTCAATATCGTGTGCGTTTCCTGGTTCTTGTTTTCCAAACTGGTTACAAGGAATTCCTACAATGACTAGTTTGTCTTTATACCTGTTATAGAGTTCTTGCAAACCTTTGTATTGAGGTGTAAAACCACATTTTGAAGCGACATTGACGAATAAAATATATGACCCTTTAAATTGTGATAGTTCTAATGGTGTGCCATTGAGACTGTTGATTTTAATGTCGTAAATAGATGTTTGATTCATTACTTTTGATGATTTAAAAATAGTGTTGCCAAGACTATTTTAAATGGATTTGTATTATAGTTTGAAGCTTACAATTCCGCAATCCATTTCAAAGATCTGTCCTGAAATTGAACTTGATTTTTTAGACAATAAAAATTCAGCCATACCAGCAACATCTTGTGGTTGTAAGAATTTTTTCATTGGATGACGTTCTGTAATGTTTTCAATCATTTTGTCGTTACGTAATAGTTTTGATGCTAATTCTGTATTTGTTACAGTAGGTGCGATGGCGTTAATCCTCAATGTTGTTGCTAATTCTGCACCTAATGATTTCACTAAACCTTCAACTCCAGATTTAGCAGCAGCAACACTAGCGTGAAATGGCATTCCTAATTTGGCAGCTACTGTACTAAACAATATGATTGATGGGTTGTCACCATTTTTAATAACATTCAAATAGTTTTGAATAGCTTTTACGGCTCCAATCACATTAATTTCGTAATCGGCTCTAAATTCATCTAGACTAAAACGTCCAATAGGTTTTAAGCTGATACTTCCTGGACAATATACCAATCCATCAGCAGTATCTATTTCTGGTAAATCATCAGTAAGGATATCGCAATCGTAATGCACTAGCTGTTCATGTGATAATTCTGGTTTAGTTCTACTAATATTAATGACTTTATGATTTTCGAGTAACGTATGAACTATAGCGTTGCCTATTCCTCGACTACCTCCAATGACGATATATGTTTTCATTTTAAATGTTGATACAAAACGAGCGTAATAGAATTTTGTTTAAACGTTCTCTACTACGCTCGTTATAGATATTTAATTTAGATTTATGCAGTTAAAGGTGCACCTTTTAAACGCTTTTCAACTTTTTGCTTGATGAGTGTTAGACGTTTCATTAGATCCATTATTTTTTGATCTTTACGTTCTTTATAGATTTGATTTAAATCTAATATTAACGCTTTTGCTTCACGAGAAATTTTAACACGATCACTCGTTGAAAGCGATTTCATTTTTCTTTTCTCAAACTCTAAGGCTTTATTTATTACTTCCATGATTTTAATTGTTTATATAATTGTGTAATTCTAATACTTTTTCGGTGTTATTAAACTGTCCTCCATAATATGAAGTAACAGTTGCAGAGGTATCATCTTTAATGCCTCTTGAAGAGACACATAAATGCTTGGCGTCAATAATAACGGCTACATCATCTGTTTTTAAAATTGATTTTAACTCTTCTGCAATTTGATTTGTTAAACGTTCTTGTACTTGAGGTCGTTTAGCATAGTACTGAACAATTCTATTTAATTTTGAAAGTCCAATGACTTTTCCAGATGAAATATAAGCAACATGAGCTTTACCAATAATAGGAACAAAGTGATGTTCGCAATTAGAGTAAAAGGTAATGTTTTTTTCAACCAACATTTGATTGTATTGATATTTATTATCAAATAATGCGACTTTTGGTTTGTTTGCGGGATTTAGACCAGAAAAGATTTCATCGATGTACATTTTAGCAACTCGTTTAGGTGTCCCTTGAAGAGAATCGTCTGTAAGATCCAATCCTATAACGTCCATAATTTCTTCAAATAAAATGGCAATTCGTTCTTTCTTTTCGTTGTCATTTAATTTAAAAGCATCTGCTTTCATTGGTGTTTCAAGACCTGTGTAAAGGTGGTCATCACCAATTTCTGAAGATGAGAAGCCATTTAATTTATGACTGGTTTTGAGATTTAAAGTGTGTGTACTCATGTCATGTCTTTTTAATGTGCTGTCCTATGGAATTTAGATCCTTAGTCAAAGCACGTTATCGTTTTGATATTGTATTTTGGGTTATTTGTTTTTGTCTTGAACACTTAAATCTACCCTCTGAAAATGTTCGTAATTTTTCATGTTTTGTTTTTCGTCCTTGAATCCGTTTTCGCCACAGTTTGAAACTCTTTGGTTTGATTTCTTTTCGCATGAATTCAATAACCTCTTGTTCTGTTAAGCCAAACTGAAACTTTATAGCTTCAAAAGTAGTTCTGTCTTCCCAAGCCATTTCTATAATTCTATCAGTCGTAATTGTATCTAATTCCATACTAAAACTGAAAATTAAATCGTTCGTCGTACTTTACTTTTCTATTAAAAAGAGTATCAAAAAAATCTTTATGCTTTTTAAAAATGCTGTCATTTTTTAAATGAATGTATTTTCCTTGAGCATGGATGCTTGTTCCGTTGGTTTTATAAATCACTAATTGGTAATAAGGAATAATCCAAGTAAACCTTCTTGAGTTTTTATTGATATCAATTAAAATACCATCTGAGCGCAGTTGAATAGTCGCATAATTAACATTTGAATCTATATTAAGATAGTGTTGTAAATTAGGACTAGCTTCTTCTATTAGCATTTGTTTCGATACAACACGTCCTAATTTGATTGTTTCAAAGAATGAAAAAGGCTTACCAATCAAATCTCTTACAATCTGTTTTTGTTTTTTATTAGGATGTGTATTATCTAAAATCAACGTTTTATAATTCTTAATTACTCAAAGTTACAAAATGTTTAACTTTTAATTCTATTCTTTAAACAAAAATTAACATAACACTATAGATTTTAGTTATAATGACGTCATTTTTTGAAAATGAATGCTTTAATTTTATGAAGAAATTTTAATTAGCGACAAGTTTGTTGATCATGCCTTTGAATATGAAACCGTGAAAAGGTAGAACACTATACCAGTACAATCTACCCCAAAGTCCTCGAGGTCTAAACGTTGCTGTTTGTTTTAATAAACCATCCTCAATTTTAAATTCAAGCCAAGCTTCACCTGGAAGTCGCATTTCTGCATAAAGTAGGAGTTTCTGTTGTTCTTTGTCGGCAAAAATGACTCGCCAAAAATCTAAGGCATCGCCAACATCTAAATTGGTAGGACTAGTTCGTCCTCTACGTAAACCGATTCCGCCAAATAGTTTGTCGATATAGCCTCTTATTTTCCAAAGAAATGTTCCGTAATACCAACCATTTTTTCCGCCAATACTCCAAATTTTATCAATTGTTTTTTCAGAATCTACGACCTTACGTTCTTTGTAATCTGTAAAGCAACCGTATTTTGGGACATTGATATATTTATGAAGGTTATTTCTAAGTCTTCCGCTGCTAACCATAGAATCTTTCCAACTAGAAACAATGCTGTTCTGCTCTATTTTTTCAAAAGCTAATTCAACAGCTTGTTTATAAGTTATGGGATTGACATTTAGAATTTTATTGATATTACTTGGTTTTCCAATGATTTGAATTCCCATGCTATCAACCAACGAAGACGCTAATTTATAAGATGTTGACGTTACAAAATACAACCAATAAGAGGAAAGCTTTGGTGTCATGATTGGAACGGTTAAAATATACCGTTTTAAACCTCTTACTTCTGCAAATTGAAGTAACATTTGTTTGTATGTTAATACTTCAGAACCAAAAACATCATAAGATTTGTTGTATAAATCTTCGCGTCCAGCGCTTCTATGTAAAAAGGTTAAAACATCTCGTACAGATAAAGGTTGCGTTTTTGTGTTTAGCCATTTTGGAGCGATCATAAATGGCAACTTTTCAACTAAATCTCTTATAATTTCAAATGATGAACTACCAGAACCAACAATAATTCCAGCTTTAAAAATCGTGAGACCATAAGCCTCTGATGTTAAGCAATCTTCAACATTTTTTCGAGATTGAAGATGTTTAGATAAGTTTTCTTCATTGGTTATTCCGCTAAGATAAATGACTTGTTTGACATTGGTTGTTTCTATGTAGTTTTTGAAATTAATAGCACAACGTTCTTCAAGGGACTCAAAATCTTTTGAAGAATTAGACATGGAATGAATTAAGTAATAGGCAATGTCAATATCTTTTGGAATATTGTGAAGTGTTTCGGGTTTTAAGAAATCGGCTTCAACGACATCTATTAAATCTTCTTCTGCATAATTTTTGTCAGCACGAAGTTGATCTCTTACAGCACAAACAACATGATGATGATCATTGACTAACAACGGAATCAACCGTTTGCCAATGTAACCTGTTGCTCCTGTTACAAGAATGTTCATGATTTAAAAGAAGTATTATAGCGTCCTGAAATTATTGATTTTAATATTTTTTGCTTTTAAATCGAACATTAAATTATATAATCCGAAGAACGTTCTATTCATATAAATGAAATGTTTAGAACCTCTGTTGCCATTCATTTTGCGTAACTCAGTATTGTTTGAGTATTTCTCTCCAAGTGCAGCAATTTTTCCGAAGAATTTGTCATCTGAAAAATCAAAGACTTCTGCATGTAAAGGTTGTGTAAATAAGCTTAACATTTCATGAAACATTTCAGTGAAAAAAGCAATTTCCTCTTTAGAATCATCTTCACGTAAAATTTCAAGCTCATAGAGTTTCTTTTCAAATTTAACTTTATCTGTGATGTTGTCTTTTTGAGCCAATTCAAAATAGGGTTTGTAAAATTCTTCTGGAATAATTTTCATGCAACCAAAATCTAAAGCGATAAGCTCAGCAGTTTCAGAAATTAAAAAGTTTCCTGGATGCGGATCTGCATGTACTTTTTTAAGGTTATGAATTTGATACATGTAAAAATCCCAAAGGGCTTGCCCAAGGGTATTAGCATGCTCCTGATTTGTGTTGTGCGCTACAAATTCTGAAAGATGTTCGCCTTCCATATAATCCATAGTGATGATTCTCTCGTTAGAAAATGCGTCGTAATACTGTGGGAATTTTAAATTTGGAATGTGGCTACAAGCGTCAACAATTTCTGTACTTTGTTCAACTTCTAGAATGTAGTCGGTTTCTTCAACGAGTTTGTTTTCAACTTCTTTAAAATATTTATCAGAGCCTTTTCCTTTAATATTAAACATGCTCATGGCAATTGGTTTTACCATGGCTAGATCTGATGCGATACTTTCTGCAACGCCTGGGTATTGGATTTTCACAGCAAGTTTTTTCCCATCCTTAGTTGCCATATGGACTTGTCCAATGCTGGCAGCATTTACAGACGTTGCATTAAAAGTATCGTATAATTCATTTGGAAGTTTTCCAAAGTATTTTTTAAATGTTTTCATCACCAAAGGAGGTGAGAGAGGAGGAACAGAAAATTGCGCTAAAGAGAATTTTTCTACGTAAGCTTGAGGCATAATGCTTTTTTCCATGCTGAGCATTTGAGCTACTTTAAGTGCACTACCTTTTAATTGTTTTAAGCCATCATAAATGTCTGAAGCATTGTTTTCATTTAATCGTTCTTTAGCTTCGAGTTCAGTTTTGGTTATTTTATCTCCATAATACTTCAGATAATTCATACTAACTTTAGCACCTGTTGAAACTAATTTGGTAGCACGTTGTATTTTTGACGTTGGAATTTTATCTATAGTTTTCATAAGGAGCGGGTTTAATTCATGTGTATTTTTTCTTTGAAAATAAATTTCCCAAAGTCTATGATACTTTTAATAGGAGCAACGTCTAAAATGTCAAAACTGGTATTAATTGACTTTTCAATAAATATATCTGTTTTTTCGAAGCTTGGAGATGTATCATCAATCCAGAATTTCATAGTTAATAATAATTGCAGCCATGCAGATTCTTTAAGTCCACGACGCTGAATTTTGTCTATTTGTTCTTGTTTAACTTCAATTAATTCAATTCCTAAATGCTCTATATAGTTAGTGAACGCATGTTTTAAATCTGACAGTAAATTCAAACCTTTTAAACTGTTCTTGTGTTTGTCAAGAATATAAACAACATAACTTCTATTAGCCGTTAGGTTTTCAAAAAATGTAAAATAGAAGCTTAGTAATTTGTTTCGCGCGTCAAACGACATATAATCATCGTTTTGTTCTAAGATAGCATGGGTATTGTCAAAAAATGCTTTGAAGATTTGTTTTTCAATAGATTCAAAAGAGCTGAAAAACTCATAGAATTTTTGCTCTTCAAAGTTATTGGCTTTAGCAAAAGCATAAATAGTTTTGGGTTCGTGGTTATGTTCTAATACATAATCCATATAACATGAAATGATATCGTTGGTCGTTATATTTTTCTTTTTAGCCATGATTTATAATTATAATGTAAAGATAAGTAATGTTTAAGAATTTATTACATAAGTTAAACAAAATTTAACAAGACATTATTAATCTTTACATTAAGGTTGAAATAATGAGGATTAAAAGAAGAGGGATTTAATTTGTTTAGTTATAAACTTTTATCGTTGTTTTTAAATTCTAGGAGATTTTAATTTATAGTTTTATTAACAAATAAAGATTTGTCTAGTTTGTAAATTTACAGGAAATTATAACTAATCATTAAAACGAATACAATGAAAAAATTATTACTAGTATTTGCAGTTTTTGCAATGGGTTTCAGCGTAAATGCTCAAATTGAAACACCACAACCTAGTCCGTTTTCAAAAGTGGAACAAAAGGTAGGATTAACAGATGTGACTATTGAGTACTCTAGACCAAACATGAGAGGACGTACAATTTTTGGAGATTTAGTTCCTTATGGTAAACTATGGAGAACAGGTGCTAATAAAAATACGATGATTACATTTAGTGGTGATGTTAATATTGGTGGAAATCAACTTAAAGCTGGATCATATGCTATTTTCGTAACACCTTCAGAAAAATCATGGGAAGTTATGTTTTACTCAGATACTGAAAATTGGGGAACACCAAAAAAGATAGATGAAACAAAAGTTGCTGCTAAAGTTACTGCTGAAGTATATCCATTACCAATAAAAATTGAAACGTTTACAATTTCATTTGATGATTTAACAAGCAATTCTGCTGTTATTGGTATGATGTGGGCTGATGTTTATGTTGGTGTTAAGTTTGAAGTGCCAACAGATAAATCTGTAACAGCTGCCATTGATAAAATCATGTCTGGACCTGGTGCAGGTGACTACTATGCTTCTGCTCGTTATTATTTAGAAGCTGATAAAGATATTAAACAAGCTGTTGAATGGATTGATATGGCTATTGATATGACAAAGGATGAACCACGTTATTGGTGGTTACGTCAACAATCGTTAATTCATGCTAAAGCTGGTAATAAAGATAAAGCTATTGCTGCAGCAAAAGCATCTATGGCTGCTGCTAAAAAAGCTGAGAATGATGGTTATGTAAAAATGAACATGGATTCTTTGAAAGAATGGGGAGCTTTATAATTCCTGATTTTTAATCATAAAAAAAAAGACCTTCTAAACAATTCAGAAGGTCTTTTTAGTTATATATTTTAAGCTTTTGAATAAGTTTTTGGGTTGTTTCCGCTTAAGCTTTGAATTAAACATGCAATAGTTATAACGATCACACAGCCAACAAAATTTAACCATAAAAATGGAAGGTTGATGAATTCATATTCATCTAGTAAAAATAATCCAATCACAAGAACTTGTGTGATTAAAGCAGCTATAAATACGGCATTTCCTTTTACAAACTTGAAGAAGAAACCAAGTAGGAATATACCTAAAACATTTCCGTAGAAAATAGATCCAATAATATTTACTAATTGGATTAGGTTTTCGGCAAGATTTGCAACACAAGCGACTCCTATAGCTACAATTCCCCATCCTAATGTGAACCATCTAGAGGCTTTAACCATGTCTGTATCTGATTTTTCAGGTGTATTTCTTTTGTATAAATCCATAGTGGTTGTACTCGCTAATGCGTTTAGTTCGCTAGAAGTACTAGACATTGCTGCGCTTAATATTACAGCCAAAAGTAAACCGATTAAGCCTCTAGGTAAGTTGTTTAAGATAAAGTGTATAAACACATAATCTTTATCATTACTTTCAACTTTTATATTTTTCGAATCTCCTGCTTTTTCAATTAAGGCTCTTGCATCTGCTCTAAGTTTATCGTTTAAAGTGTTTAATGACGCAATTTCTTTAGAAACATCTTGGTTATTTGATTGTACAAACGAATTAATAAGTGCTTGTTTATCTTCAAAAATCAGTTGTTGTTTTTCTTGAATGGACTTATATTCTTCAGCGTATTCAGAATTCAAAACAACATCTGTCGCAGTTGGATTAAAGTTAACAGGTGCTTGGTTGAATTGGTAAAACACAAATACCATAACACCTACTAATAGGATGAAAAATTGCATTGGTATTTTTAAAA
>Ga0209344_10001768_pt1 | contig 26735 bp, 17 predicted proteins | sample Cruoilmetagenom6_FD_187293 | JGI IMG/M metagenome (GOLD analysis project Ga0209344, IMG submission 187293) | Oil polluted marine microbial communities from Coal Oil Point, Santa Barbara, California, USA - Santa Barbara Oil Seep Sample 6 (SPAdes)... | ecosystem: Environmental > Aquatic > Marine... | reverse complement strand
TTTTGGAAAGTTAATCATTTCAACAAAACACCATGAGTGAAGTAAAAACAGCATCTGGAAAAACACCAATGTGAATTAATAGAATAAAAATCATAGAAGTAATAATAAATAGCCAAACAAAGGTGGTCTGAACGGAGCAATTTTTCGTCGTGGGACGTCTGATTGTGCCTTTAATTTAAAGTTCTGCTTTCATTTATAACCACTGAACTTCCTACGAAGAACTGAACTTTAATTTTAGCACTTTCCTGTCCTACGAAGCACGAAACCCCTGCTTGCGTATAGGTGATGTTATCGCTTCGGAGTTCTTTTTCGTCCTGTTTGTCGGTCAGCGTTGGCAAAGACATACTCTTTTGCAATTTTTGGCGGTGTGATGGCTGGTGCGAATTGCAAATGTGTATGGCTTTTAGTGTGGGCATAGTTTCTGTCATTCGTTATTAGTTTAATTTCGGTGTACTTGAATCTGGTTTTATAATAGGTTCGTCAAACTTCATTATAATTGGCATTGGAAAATCTACGCCTGTCAAAATTGCTTCACCCTCTCCAAGAATTGGTAAAAAATCCAATGTGTTTTTATTCGCTGTACTACAAGCACTACTTACTGCTTCTTTGTCAAAATGATTAATTAGTCGATGTGCTATAAATGTTCCCATTTGACTTAGTGTGCCTTGTGGAATGTCTCTTGGCATTTGGGTCGCTATACAAAGGAACAAACCGTGCTTTCTACATTCTTTGGCTATGGAATCGAAAGCGTCTAAAGGTTTACTGTCAAAATACTCATCTTTAATAGACTTATTTAGAAACTGATGGGCTTCATCAATAAAAACCACAACGGGTGAATCTTTGAATGAACCACTTCTTGCTTTTGCTAAAAGAAATTTGCCAATTGCATTTACTAATGTTTCTCTGACTTGAAAATCATATTTTACATTTTCTAAGTTTAAGCGCAATAATTTGTTGTCGGTGTTTTCGATAGAAATAAATTGATTGAGAATATCAGTTAAGTCATTTTCTGTTTTCTCTTGTTGGAAACCAAATATTTGGTTCAATTCAGGTGTATTGGCAAGATTGGTAACTCTTGATATCAAACTCACACAATATGAAATATCATTTGGAGCCACGCCTCCCCAAGTAGTTCCATTGTCATAGACACATTCAGCACTTAATTGATGGGATAATTTCATAAAATCAAAATCTGCCATTCCGTTTTCAATAGCTGATATGTTTCGGTAGTAAAAAACATCATATGGTTTCTTAGGCTTTCCGTTTTTTTTCAATAAACCTTCTTCAATCGGAATAGCTTCTCCGTTATGTTCAATTTTTATTGCTTCTCCTGCAATTTTTACCATTTTTAGAGACCTTATAGCTTCCATCAGCTTAGGCGTTTGTGTTCTTGGTGATGGCTTCAACAAGAAAAACATATCATCTATTGTAAGTTGAGAGTAATGAAATATGTTTTCGCCATTACCAATATCAATAGATTTTATTTTGTCATAACTGCCACGATACTCCCCAGTCGCATCAATCAATATAGCTTTATTACCAGTTGCTATTAATGATTCTACCAATTTGCTTACAGTATAACTTTTCCCACCTCCTGTAGTTCCAACAATAGCACAATGGCGTCCAAAAATAGATTGCAAATTTATTTTGACTTGGGTATTAGGACTTGAAACTAAACTTCCTATTGCAATTGTGTTTGCGATTTCGCCACTTCTTACACCAAACCTTGACATATATTGTTGCACCAATTCTCCTGAACTTACAAATACTTTTGCCCCAATGTTTGGATAGGCTGTTAGTCCTTTTTTGACATCAAAAGGGTTGTATAAATCAAAAGACAAAAGGATTTCAATTTTTCCTGTAGGATGAAAATCACTGGTTTGAAATGCTTTCTCATTCAAAGAAAGTCGTTCTGATTCTGGTAATGATAATTCTGTAATTCTTCCTAAAAAACCATACTTATCTCCTTCAATCACGACAAAACTACCCACCAAACCACCGTTAAATTCTTTGCCAAAATGAGTGAATCCGTTCAATAATACCGAAGATGGAAAATGAACTTTCACAAATTGCGGTAACACCTGATTTATATAACCAAGAAAATATTCGTGCTTGAAAGGATTTATCTTTTGGTTACTCATTTTTCAGACTTATTGTTACTTGTTGGGGGTTTTCATATGTTTTTATCTCTGGGAAATAATTGGCAAAATCTGTAAATGTTTCTGAAACCATCAATATTCTTTCGGTTTTCAAAGCATTCTCTTTTATAGTTTTTAGTGATTTTGAAGCGTTAGGATTGTCAAAGCCAGGGTCAATAATCGCTAATCTAAAACCAGGGTTTTGATTTAATGCTTCTTCAATTGCGGCATTAATGTGCTTGTCATTAAAACTGTAACCTATGCAGACCAATAAAGTGTCATCATTTAATCTAAGATTTCTTTGAAAGCGTGCCATCATTTCAAAGAATGGCTGTTCATAAGAATCTTCATATTTGGCTTCTCGTGGGTAAACCATTAAAGCCTCTTCAGTTTCATTGTTAACTATAACATCACCAGTTCCTTTATTTCTTTCCCAATTGATAGAGCCGTGCAATTTGTGTAAATGAAAAACACGCTGTACGAAATTATCTTCCTCTTTTAGTTTGCTTCCTTCTCTTTGTACTATATCATAATCAAAATATCTACCGCTAAATGTCCTTGGAAAAGTATAGGAAAAACCATCAATTACAATTGCGTTTGCAACAGTTGCCGCATCTTCAAAAAGCAAGTCATAATTTAATGTAAATATTTTGACTCTTGGACTTGTTTGCTTGCGTTGCAATACTTTTTCAAGCAATACTTTGTGTGGGAATGCTTCATTTGGTGGCGTTGGAATGGTGCATCTGTCCTGTATGAGTTTAAAAAGCAAATCCTTTAATTCCGAAAGTTTTTTCTTTCCATCTTTAAAGACAATATCATTATCCTCTGAAAATTTAATAAAGCCTTCCACCTGACTTAATAAGGCTTCAATATCCTTTTTGTCGGTTTTCTCTTTAGGAAATTTTACTGCCTCAATGATATTATTTAAACCATCAACTTCTTCTGTTTTAAATTCATTTACCGCTTCATCCCATAATTGAACCATTGAAAGCCCTTTTACATCCATAGAAGAACCAGCTCCAGTAAGAATTATCAAGTTTTTAAATGGTTTTTGAAAAAATGAAGAGTAAACTTTGCGTTTTTCATTATTGGCAAGTTCTGCCGTGTGTTTTATCTCTTTATTGTCGGCATCTATTTTTGGATAATCCTTTATTTCTGAAATATTTACAAGTTTTCCCTTGTCAAATTCAGCCTCTTTAACCTCAATTGTTTTAGATTTTCCATTAATTAAAATGTGTGTCCAGTTTTCTACTATTTCTTCTGCCATATCTAAAACGCTTTAAAATTATTATTCATTATCCCTTAATTTATTCTGCCATTGGTTTTATCATACTTTCTATAAACTCAATTTCTTCATTGGTCAGTTTATACTTTGCATATAATTGTCTATCTATTTCTTTTGTCGATTTATTCCAATCTATATCTGAATTTTTAGTAAAGTTTTGGAGTGGAACAAATTGATATGTTTTAGATGTGCCGTGTTGACTTATTTTTGCCAAGCTATGCATAAATCTAGCAAAACTTGTTCGCAAGTAATTTGATAGATTTTTACTTGATATTTTATCTAAGGATAATTCAGCACCAATTACCAAATAAGTTTCCGTGCAAATTGTCCCAGGTTCACCAACAAATGAATTTTGGTTATCATCATTTAATTCAGTCCCGATATTATTTGATTCTGGAACATAAACTTTCCAAACATCAATCCAGTTTTTATTAGATAAAACTTCTGATTTTTCAACATAGCCAACTGATTTCGCTCTTCCGTAGCAAGTTATGGGATATTTAAGATTCTTTGAACTTGCCCTGAATTTTTCATCTTTTATAAAGTATGTTCTAAACCCGAAAGCTTTTGCAGCAGATACATATGTTGATAAAGTTTCAAAATTTTTGTTTTTGCTCACTTTTTCGATTATGGAAACACCAATATTATGACGGATTAATATATCTGAATTTTGAGTTTTCAAGCTTCTTTTTTTAATGCTAGGCGTTAAGTCTTCATTATAAGTAAAGACCTTTGTTAAATCCTTTGTGTTGTCATAATCCTTTTCCCATAAGAAATGACAAATACCACCTCTATTGTTAATGTTTTGAAAAAGCAATTCAGGATTAAGAAAATCGTGTAATTCAGAAATATGGATGTCATTCAACATTTCATCTCTAAAATCGTCTAACCCCCTTCCTCCAGCATACCATCTAGTTGGCATAATTAAAGATATGTATTCAGGATTTTGCTTTTTAGCGATTTGCACAAAGAGGTTGTAAATAGGTAAAGCTGTATTACTATTTGCACCCCCTTCTTTTTGTTGATAAGGCGGATTGCCAACGATTACATTAAACTTCATTTTCTTGTTGTTTATTTTAATGGTTTCATCTTCAATCAAAGTGTTTTCTTTGATTAAATCTAAAGATGTATAATTGTGTTCAATTAGATTAATATCTAATTCTAACAGTTTGTAAACTTTTCTTGTGAATTCATAAGTAAGTTTAGAAGTGGGAATAGAATAAAAATTACTTGCTATATTTTTTCCGAATTTTCTATAAACAGCATATACAAATTCACCCTGTTTAGAAGCAATGTCTATGATTAATGTTGATTCTGAAATAGCATTATTTGGCATTGAATCAAGAATCCTATCGGTAACACTTTCAGGAGTTACTACTTCCCATTCTGAAAGACGACCGAATTTTTTCATTGCATTACTTGCTCTTTCCACTGGAGAAATTGCCGTGTCGTTTGCCAATGAATTAATATTATGAATCTTATAATCCAACTCACTTAATACAAATGGGTTGATATGTTTTTGAAACAATTCAAGTATTATGGTTTCAAGGCTTAAATTTGAAGCTATTCGCAAATTATCAGCATTATCCTTGATATGGTTAATGATTTCTTGTAAGGATTTAACTTTTGAATCTGTCAAAAATGCAAAGAATAAAATTCTTGCATAATACATAGCAAATTGACCTTTGTAATCATTTACAGCTTCATCATCTTTTGCTTTTGATTTAGAATTTCCTTCATTTTCATCCTCATCATCATCGAAAGTATCATCTACATCAATTTCGTCTCCTTCGCCTTTTGCTGGCGGAATTTCTAATCCTTGACGAGAACCAATTTTATTTTGTTTTTCAATTTCGGCTTTGATTGCTTCAATATCCAACAAAGAATAATCAATTGAAATAGTTGTAGCTTCATCAAATACGCTTTTACTACTCGAATATTTACGAATAGCATCCAAAATATCAGCTGGCTGTATTTGAACAATTTTGTTATTGTTTAACACTACAATTGGAGATATTTCAAGTTCTTTTCGGATTCGTTCCTCTAATTTGCTGTTTCCGTTAGATTCAGTATTTACATTGTAAATCTGTGATTTATGTTCCTGCATTTGGAACATTCTATTTGGGTTAAAGTCAACCAACAAAGTTTGTGGTTTCATATTGAATTTCACCACATCACCATTCGGCTCTTTGAAAATTTTTATGAACTGATTTTGTAAACGAAAAATTGCTTGGTCGTATTCTTGTGGTGAAGCCGTGTCTTTTAGGTAAAGCATAGTATCCCATTCAGGAACAGTACTACCAGTAAGCATTCTATTTACTGTCAAAGTGATTGTTTTTACATTCTCACTTTCACATTTTTTGATTTTGGCTTGTACTGCTTGTGTGTCTTTAAAGTTTTTTTCGTTCTCAACTCCAGAGATATTTATGATTTCGTAATTGCTAAGATGTTTAAACTTGTTGTTCTTGATTAATTCCTCTAATGCGTCACAAGATGCTCTGTAAGGCAAAACACAAACGATATGACGGCACATTTTGCCCTCTTTTATTTTGTCGTAATCTAAGAAACTCAATAAATTGGAATCATCTTCTGAACCGTCTATAACTTTTAGCAAGTCAAGAATTTCCTTTTCGTACTTGAATTTTTTATGTAGTTTATTTTCCTTGTCTATGGTTATTGATTGCGGTCTAAAAAGTTCTGAAAAAGCATAGGTTACACCATTCTTTTTCATTTCTTCCATTTTTTTACGGGAAGATTCATTGGGATTAAAAGCAAAACGAATCATTTGAGGAAAACCATAATAAGGATTATCCCATTCTTTGATTTCGTCTTTATTTAGATTTTCTAAATCCCATTGTTCTTGGTCTTCTGCAATGTTTGTAAATTGATAGAATGCAATAATATCATCATTTGTGAACTCACTATTCATCAAAATACGATAAGGAGTTCCAGAAAGATGAATGCGAATTTTCGCATTAAAAACTTTATTGGTAATTTCTAAATCGTCTAAAGTATTATCATTCAGTTTTAACTCGCTTTTTATCTCTTTGGCACTTAATTTTTCCTCTTTTAAGACTTTACCGTATTCAGTCGCTCTCGCTCCAAAATGTGTTTCATCAATGAGTAATAAGTCTATTTGATTTTCAAATACTTCTTTGTGTTTTGACTTTATTTCATCTCCTTGAAGGTCTTGTAAGGTTAGAAACAAAACAATTTTTTCTTTTGCCTTTTGTTTTTCGGCAATAATCGTATCGCTTGACAGGAGAGAAGTACTGTCTAAAAAACAATAGCCATCAAATTTAATGTGACTTTCAACCGTTTTTTTCCATTCTTCTTTAACATCCGCTTTTGCAGAAACCACAACCACTAGTTTAGCCCCCATTTCAACGGCACAACACATTGAGGTAAATGATTTGCCAAAACGCATTACCGCATACATCAGCAAATTTGTTCTGCCTTTTTTTATGGCTTCTCGAAAATTATCTACTGTTTTTTGTTGATTGGGTCTAAGAGGATATTCTTCTATTCTTGTGTATGTATGTGTAATTGGAATATGACTTTCGTCAAAGCGATAATATTGATATTTTGATTCGTTGTTATGATGTCCGCTTTTTATATCTTCTATGGCTTCTTGCAGGTCTTTCTCTGTTGCATTTTCAAAAAACTCATTTGAGTAATACGGGATTCCTTTTAAAGCGTCAGGCTTTAATCTACTTCTTTTTAATTCATTTTCAAGAAAAAAATGAACTGCATAATCTCTGAAAAAAGTTTCGTCATCAACTTTTGCAACATTTCCATACTTCTTTTCAAGGTTTGGGAAGTGTTTACGCCATTCTTTCAATCTTATTTCAATTGGTCGATAGGTATCGCCAACTTTTAGATAATTCGGTATTGTTTCGGTTGTAAAAGCATAGATTTGAGGCTCTACTCTTCCAATAATTATATCATTGAGAACATCTACATTTATATTGTTTACTTCTGCCATAATTTATTTCATTAACAGGTCAATAAACTTAATTACTATACCTGCTCTTCCTGTTTCTTTGTCTTTTTCCACCCAATCCATAATGTTGCAATAAATGCCATTGTGTTGCTTAATGTTTTGCGTTTCACAACCTTTACATTTCATTATTTCTGTTTTAGTTTCAAAAAAATCCGAAATGTCTACAATTTCATCTTTACAGCTGTTCGGTATAACACCTTTAAGACCGTCCATTTGCCAGATATTCCAAGAAATAATTCGTGCAATATTTTGGATGGTTTCAAGTGTTGGTTCAGTTTCAAATTTGTGTGTAAAGTTTTCAATGAATGTTATAAGCAACGCTTCACGAGCCAAAAGCAAACTATCTCCTTGCCATTCAAAACCGTAAGTGCTTTTATATGCAGTTTCTACTGCTTCTAACCATTCATTTATTGAGTACAAATTTTCATTTACTACTCTTAATTTCCTGTCTAAAATTCCGATTCTGTCCTCAATCTTAATAAATTCTCCAGTTGTTGTGTCGTATCTACTAACTAGATAAGGTGCTTCTCCACAAGAAATCTCCAATCGAGTGTCCTGAACATAGTCTTGCCAAGTCTTGCCTTTAGGAAAGGCTATTTTCTCTTTTGTTGTCTCCCAAGATTTAGTACCATTCTTTTTCAGGATTTCTTTATTGAACACGCCCTCTTTTCCAAACCAAGAATTGTCAACTAAATTATTTTGTGTGTTACATATCCAAGAAGGAGTGAAAACCTCTGCCATTTCTTTTGAGCGTGATAATTGTAATATTTTATCCTTGTGAACCCTTGGCATTATTACATTGCCTTTTTCTCCTGTGATTAGTTCAGGAGATATTTCTGAACTAAATCTGTATGATTCTCCGAGGTTCTCGTAGTTGTCTGTTGCCCAAAAAATATTTTTTTGAGTGGTTTGGTCACGCAGTAGTGTTCCGAGAATGTCAGGGTACTTCTCGATTAACTCGTTTTCTAATATGTCGATTACTACTTGCACCTGTATACTTCTTCGTTAGTTTTCAAAAGTTCTTTTACATCAATTTTTAGAATGTTGGCTATTTCGTATAGCACTTCAAGTCTTGGTTGTTGTCGATTTTGCACGTAACCGTTAACCATATTGTAGCTCTTACCAAGCTGTTCGGCTAACCAAGTTTGCTTAATTCCTTTTTCTTCAAGTACTTCTTTAATTCTGTTCATTTTCGTCTAAAGATGTCAAGTCGCAAATTTAGTTTTTAATTTTCAGTATCTCGTTTTTCAAGATAATAAATGTTTGAATAATTATCTAGTTGTCCTGTCTGTGCGTTGGCAAAAAATGGCTCTTTTGGTTTTTTGAGCGTTGGCTTTAGTGTCGGAAAAAACCAAATGTGCCATTTGCGGGTCGGCTTTTTACACTGAGCGATAACATGTGTATATACGCATGTTTTTAAACTGTTATTGCTGTTATCCCGCACATATGCGCAAGTTAATGATTCCAAATATAAATTTAAAAGTAAAGCTTTTGCAGTACGGAAAACCTTAATAAAAAGCAAATTAAGCGGGGAGAAATCAAATATAGGGAAAAAAGCTTTAAGCCGTGGGCCTGCTCGTGCATGTAAGTGAATTTATAAATAGGGAGGGTTGAACGAGTCTTTAGCAGTTGAAGAACAATCTGGATGGAACGCGATGCAATCCAGCGAGGAACGCAATGCAATCGCGCACCAGCGAGGGGCAAAGAGCGGGGCGGAAAGCCTTTTTTTGTATTTTTTGCCAAAAACAGTGCTCCAGAATGTAGCATGGCACTTTTTAAGAGCACCAAATCTGGTTCCTACTCAAGCCTGACCAAAAAAGCAAGGCCGCTTAAAACGGCTTATATTGGTTCAGGTCTAAAAAAATTAAGGGGTTGTGCAACGGTTTTTTTGTTAGGCACAATATTTTTTAATTTTTGTATGTCGTATTGCAGTAAGGATGTGTAATCTGCCCGTTTTCAGCATTTCCCATGCCCCCATCTACTTTTCTATTTATGTGGTCAATTGTCATTGCGTTTTTATGTATATATCCATTGCATATTGCACACCTTAAACCATTTTTAATAGCTTCTTTAATAAACACTTCTGACTTAGAGTCAGTGGTGAAATTGCTAAATATATTTTTTTCGTCAAAAGTTGCGGAAAGAGTCAAATGACTAAATTTTGGCAACTTTATTATTTCTTCAATGACGAGATATATGTTATCATTTTCTTTTAATTTATTCATCATTTCAAAATACAAATCTACTACGTGAGGTATAGCTGCATATGCACCTCTATATTTTCTAGTCATTTGTTGAATTAGATAGTCGTAAGACAACAAAAATTCCTCAAATTTTTCTCGAACCTTGATAAAATCATTGTATTTATTCTTTTTGTCTAATTCCTTGATAAATGATAGAGTGAAGTAAAAAGATGCTGGTTTATGTTTTCCTTCATTTGAATAAAAATATACAATCGGATGAAGACCTAACGAAGAAGGATGAACACTATTGATTCTCCAAGCTAATTTTCTCGCATTTTTTAAATACTTGATTGTTTCTGAACCATCTAAATCATCATTTAATGTTTCAGAAAAATTTGGTCCAATATTATTTGTTGTATTCACAAATTCTAAAATCAAGGGCAAACTTTGTGCAGAAACTAATTTTCCACCAAGTGGGATATCTAATGTTTTTACTGGTGTTTTTAAGGTTGGATTATAAATTATTTCGTGTATTTCTTTAGATAATTTTTGAATTTCAGACTGAATTTCAGCTGAAAAATCAGACCAATATTTATGTCCTTGACCACCACGAATTATTGCTCTAGCTGCAATACAATTACCTTTTTTTCTTGATTCAAGTATTTTTAGTTCCGTAGGGTCTATTTTTGATGGCTGTTGATTGATTTTAAAAAATGATTTTTCTGCTTTTTTAGCATCTCCATCTACCCATTGCACTTGAATTGAGTATGCTCCTAAATTTTTAGCTTTCTGAATTAAAACTTCATTAGGTTTTTCATTGTTAGGAGCTTCTATTATATCAAGATAGCGACCTATTTTTTTATTTATAAGTTTTCGTGTTTTTTCTGCTATTTCTCTATGTTCATCATTGATGCTATCCCCATAAAATTTCTTTGAAATGTCACCATCACCATAGTCGTCTTTAATCCAACAAATTAAAGCACTTAATCTGTGAGCTCCATCAATCACAAAATAAAGTCCTGAATTATTACGCCATAAAATTATTGCAGGTATTAATTCACCGTTAATATAGCTATCTATAAATTCCACAATTTTTTTAGCATCCCATTCGTTTGTCTCTCTTTGAAAATCAGGTTTTCTTAAAAAGGGATAGAAAAATCCTCCAGTAAAGTTTGAAATAGAAATGGAATTAAAGAGATTCATTGAGTTTTGGTTTCCAATAACTTCAAAATCTTCTCTTGGGATTATTGCGTCTAAATTTACTTTTGCCATTGTTTGTTTATGTCGTTTGTAATATTGTTCCTAGCTTTTTTATAATCCCAACTTCCTTCAGCCTCTCCCTTTAACATGGTTGGCTAAGCCCAAGATATTAAAAATTTTCTTTTAAAATATCAATTACGAAACAAAACGCGAACCCCCCAATTATGATAAAAGATATGAGTGGGCTTTTACATCGGGGAGAATATCTTATATAATGAATGTGATTAAATAAAAGTGGCGAATATTTCTGCCCTTAGATTACCAAAAAATGCCATTTATGGGATTGAATTGTTTTGGATGATGTAAAATTATCCGTTGGATTTATATTTATAAGCAAGCCGAATATATTTTTTCATATCAAAATCTAGTAATTCATGGATTGTTACATTTAATTCTTTGGATATAAGAAGTAAAGTATTGAAACGAGGATTCGAATTTCCTCTTTCAATCTCTCCAATTGTTTTTTTAGCATTTCCAGTCCTTAAACCCAATTCTTCTTGAGAAATCGGTTTATTTGTTTTAGGATTAATAATTTTCTCTCTAAGTTCCCTTATTCTATATCCTAAAGCAATATTTTCATCTTGGAATTTTTGCTTTTTCATAATATAAAATTGAACTTTTCTAAGAAATAAATAGGATACCTATAAGTATCCCTAATTATTTTTTATTATATTTGTTTTAGTAACATATATTTGCGATACTTCGTTTAGTAAAAATATTGAAGCATTCGCTTTGAATCTCGTTATCGAAAACTGGTAATTTTTAAACACACGAGAGAATAAGCAAGGTGCTCACGGCCCGGGGCGTGAGTTACTCTCTTATTTGTGTGTTGGGCATACCAGTGCCTCGATAACAGTAAGTTGAGTTCCGCGCCCTTTTGTATGGGGCTTGGTCGCTTTTTTCTTCTCAACTTTCTTTTAAAGCATTTGTTTCTGTTTTGTTTACAAAGTTTTGCAACTATGGTAATGAGTAGTTAGTATTGAGTATTGAGAAACGTCTATTCGCTTTTCGCTCTTCGCTAATTCCTTAATCAACAGAGTAGTCAGTAATCTTCACCCCCTACGGGGGCCGGGGGGACTACAAAAAAAAGAGTCCTCACCCCCTTCGGGGGCCGGGGGGACCAAAAAAAATGACCCGCTCCCAGTTTTCGACGACGTTGGAGCAGGCCAGTAGTTAAATTAATGTATAACACTTAACTGATGCAAAATTATGAAAAATAATTACAGGCGAAGCTATGCCTATGCACTATCTTTTGCCCTTTTCCTAACCTATAACTCCCCTATTTTTTCACAGAACCCGCCACAAAAAAATATAAGTGGCATTATAACCGATGGCGAGGACCCGCTTGTTGGCGTCAACGTCTTGGTAAAAAACACCGCCAGAGGAAGCATTAGCGATCTGGAGGGGCGGTACTCCGTTAGGGCATCCGCAAATGATACTTTGGTATTTACTTATGTGGGCTATAAAACACAGGAGGTTTCAGTTGGCAGTCTCAGTGGCAGTCTCAGTGGCAGTCGCAGTCGCAGTGTCAGTCGCAGTCGCAGTCTCAGTCACAGTTCTGGTGGCATTGTTTTTAATGTTGTTATGGAGGTGGATGCGCAGGCTTTGGATGCTGTGGTTATTAATGCGGGGTACTACAAAGTTTCCGATAGGGAGAAAACAGGAAGTATCACTCGCATTACCGCTGCCGAAATCGAGAACCAGCCTGTCTCCAACCCCCTTGCCGCTATGCAGGGCAGGATGGCGGGGGTAAATATTGTGCAGAACACAGGCGTGCCGGGCGGTGGGTTTTCGGTACGTATCCGCGGCCGTAACAGTATTCGTGCCGATGGCAGCGAACCGCTTTATATTGTAGATGGGGTGCCTTATCCTTCACAGTCGTTGGGAGATTACAACCTTTCTCCTGTAATTGGGGATGCCCAGAGTGCCTTGAATGGCATAGACCCAAACAGCATTGAGAGCATCGAGATTTTAAAGGATGCCGATGCCACGGCCATCTATGGTTCCCGAGGTGCCAATGGGGTCGTGCTAATTACTACAAAAAAAGGGAAGGCTGGAAAAACCACCTTTAAGATAGGAAGTAGCACGGCTGTTGGAACAGTCACGAGACGTATGGATCTGCTCAACACTGAGCAATATCTTGCCATGCGCCGGGAGGCCTTTGCGAATGACGGCATTACGGAATATCCCTCTAACGCCTATGACGTTAATGGCACTTGGGACACAGACCGCTATACCGATTGGCAAGAGGAACTGCTTGGAGGAACTGCTTACTACCACGCAGCTAGCGCTTCCATAAACGGAGGCGGCGCGTTTACGCAATTTTTGATAAACGGGAATTATCGGGAAGAATCTACTGTATTTCCAGATGATTCCAAATATAAAAAGGGTGCAGTACTGGTAAACCTCAACCACACCGCCCCAAACGATAAATTTGATATTCAATTTAGCGGCAACTATATTTTTGACAGCAACGACCTGCCACCCTTCAATCTTGTCAGGGAAGCTTTGGTACTGCCCCCAAACGCACCTGCTTTATACACTGAAGAAGGGGAATTGAATTGGGAAGAGGGCACGTTCAAGAATCCACTTGCCGCCTGGAATGGAGAATACCTGTCCGAAACCAATACGCTAACCGCAAATACAGTATTGACCTATCGACCCATCCATAACTTGATTCTAAAAGCAAATCTTGGGTATGTTGCCAATACACTGGAAGAAAGTAGGACCGCGCCCCATACTATTTACGACCCAGCTTTTGGGCTGGACAGTAGTTCATCCTCCCTTATCCTAAACAATGGTTCCAGAGGTTCTTGGATAGTAGAGCCACAAATAGGCTATGACATAGCATTGGGCAAGGGGAAAATAGATATCCTTTTGGGGAGCACCTTCCAAAAGGAAAAAACCTCGCGACTCCAGCAGTCTGCCAGCGATTTTCCAAGCAACAGCCTTATCTATAATCCCGCAGCTGCAGCAAACCTTTCCATAACTGCTAATAGCGAGGAGGTATATAAATATCAAGCGGTTTTTGGCCGACTTAATCTGAATTGGGACCATAAGTATATCGCTAATATAACCGCGCGACGTGATGGCTCAAGTCGCTTCGGTCCTGCCAACCAATATGCCAATTTTGGGGCGGTGGGAGCCGCTTGGATTTTTTCGGAGGAACCCATCCTAAAAAATAATATTTCTTTTTTAAGTTTTGGAAAGCTCCGGGGCAGTTATGGATCCACAGGCAACGACCAAATAGGTAACTATAGGTTCTTGGACACTTATATTCCTAGCGGTCTAACCTATCAAGGCATACAGGGATTACAGCCCGTACAGCTCTACAATCCGGACTATGGGTGGGAGGTCAATAAGAAACTGGAAGCCGCCCTGGAATTGGGATTTTTCAAGGACAGGATTTCGGTAACAACCTCCTATTACCGAAACCGCTCCTCCAACCAATTGGTGGGCATTCCCTTGCCCGGCACTACGGGATTCCCAAGTTTAAATGCAAATTTAGATGCTACTGTTGAGAATACGGGTTGGGAAATCGAGCTTTCCACGACCAATTTCCAAAAAGGAAATTTCCGTTGGGAGAACTCTCTTAATATCAGCTATCCAAAAAATAAACTGATTTCTTTTCCGGGATTGGAAGCCTCTACCTATGCAAATACCTATGTGGTGGGTGAACCCTTGGACATTCTTTTATTGTACAATGCCACGGGAGTTGACCCAGAAACGGGTATCTATACTTTTCAGGATTTTGATGGGGATGGAGCCATATCCAAACCCAACGACCTGAAATCGGTGGTCAATTTAAGTCCCCAATATTTTGGAGGCCTGCAGAACTCACTTTCCTATGCCAATTTCAGTTTGGATTTTCTCTTTCAGTTCGTAAAACAGAAGGGAAGGGTTTTTCAATATACCTTTTCCATGCCGGGCCAAATGGAAAACCAGCCCATTGAAGTATTGGACCATTGGGAACAGCCAGGAGATCAATCAGGGCAACAATTGTATTCGGCTGGGTTTAACAGTGAGGCCTATACCGCTTATAACAATTTTTATAGCAGTACGGGCAGTGTAGGCGATGCTTCCTATATACGTCTGAAAAATATTGCCCTGTCCTATACCATCCCCCAAAAGTGGACAATGGATGTGGGATGTAAAATATATGTACAGGGCCAAAACCTATTGACTTTCACAAAATACAAAGGGCTCGACCCAGAAACATTGAGTACCAATAACCTACCGCCGCTTAAGGTCATAAATGCGGGCGTAGAATTAACTTTTTAATAAATAAAAACGAGAACTTATGAAAACTAGTAATCAACTATTGGAACGTAGTTTCAAAAATATATTCTTGCTCTCCCTGCTGCTCTTGCTTTTCTCCTGCGAGAATCTTGAAGTTGAAACCCCAGATCATCTGCTTACGGGAGAGCTCCTCTTTCAAGACCCTAATGCGGTGGAGGCTGCAATGGTAGGGATTTATGCTGCCCTTCGCACCAAAGTCATTTTAACGGGCGACTCTCAAGGCCTTTCCAACCTTTTGGGAAATTATACGGATGAAATGGACTACTACAGTCCGTTCGGGCTGCCCGAGGAACAGTTTTATAAAAATACCTTGGCAGCCAACGATCCATTTGTTGCCGAATTATGGAATGGAGCATACAACCAAATTTATGCAGCCAATGCCATTCTGGAAGGTGTTACCGATTCCCCCTATTTTACACCCGAGGAACAGGAACTGTTTAAAGGCGAAGCTCTTTTTATTCGTGGGTTGGTGCATTTTTACCTATTAAATCTTTATGGCGATATCCCCTATATTACAACTACCAATTATTTGGAAAACAAATCGGCTCCCCGCCAAGCTACGGAAGAGGTATATACGCTGATTATTGCTGATCTTTTACAGGCGAAAGCATTGTTGCCGGAAACCGACAGCAGTGGGGAACATGTACGTCCCACCGAAAGCACCGCTACTGCCCTATTGGCCAGAATACAGCTATATAACGAAAATTGGGAGGAGGCAGAGCTATACGCTTCACAGGTAATTGATAACAATGGATGGGAACCCAACGTGGAAAATGTGTTCCTTAAAACGAGCGCCTCCACGCTTTGGCAGTTCAGTCCCGATGAATCAAGGAAAAATACAATTGAAGCACGAACTTTTATTGTGCTGGCAGCACCACCCTTCACCCGTGCAATGAGTAATATATTGGCTACAGCTTTTGAACCTGCAGACCAAAGAAAGGAACACTGGGTAGGGGAAGTTTCGGACGGAACCAATACTTGGTATTTTCCCTATAAGTACAAATTGGGTCTTGGCGCCAACAGCTCAGAGGAATATTCCATCGTATTCCGAATGGCGGAACAATACCTAATTAGGGCGGAAGCCCGTGCAAGAATGGGCGATATTGCCGGGGCACAGGCCGATATCAATAAAATTAGGGCACGTGCGGGACTGGCAAATACAACTGCTACTTCAGAAAGTGAATTGCTAACGGCCATTTTACACGAACGAAGGGTGGAATTATTCACTGAGCACGGCCATCGCTTTTTTGATCTAAAACGCACCAATCAATTGGATGCAGTATTAGGCCCCGTTAAACCGGGGTGGAATACTACCGATCGGTTGTTGCCCATTCCGGAAAAGGAACTTTTAGTAAACCCTAACCTCCAACCCCAAAACCCTGGATATTAAGATGAAGTATAAATTTAAAACCTATAGATTACCTTGGATTAGCATTCACAATGTAGTTTTTTTCATGTGTTTTTGTTTGGCTTGCCCTCTCTGGGGGCAGGCCGACAAAAAGAAAATGCTTACTGTGGAGGATTATAAAAACTGGCATACATTAGAATTGGAAAAAATTTCAAGCGATGGCAAGTGGGTTAGCTATGGCCTATATTATGAAGCAGGGGAAGATACCCTCGTTGTGGAAAATATTTTAAAAAAGAAAAAGCACATCCTTCCCAATGCTTTTTTTGGTGCCTTTTCAGCCGATGGGAATTCGATGTTCTCTCGCACTCGCGACAACAAATTTTGGAGGGTCAATTTACGCACGGGAGAAGAGAAACTGGTACCTCATGTAACCAGATATATGTCCTCTCCAAATTCAAAAACCGTGGCCTATTTGCAACAGCAACCAGATGTGGAAAAACCTCAACTTATTATTGAGAGGCTAGACAACCGCACAGTTATGAAATACCCAAATGTTACAGAGTTTAGGTATAATGCTTCGGGTGATTATATAGCCTTTGTCCAGGAGGAAACGAATGATAAAAAAGTAATAGTGCTAGGACTCAATTCCAAAAAAGCGACTACTCTTCATAGTAACAAAGAAGACGCATTTAGCAATCTTACTTGGACTGATTCCGGTCTTGGTCTAGCCTTTTTTCAAGTTGCCGGCACAAACAGTACAAGCTTACACTACTTTGGGAACGTATCAGATCCTACCAATCACAAGATTTTTGATCCCCATTCCACAGAACTTTATATAACCACAGAAAGAAGACCTACACTTTTATTTTCGGCAGATGGTACCAAGCTTTTCTTCTATGTGAAGTTAAAGAAAATGGAGCCCCCTACTCCAACAGTTGGACTAGAGGCCGGGGTTGAAATATGGAACACTAAGGATCAACTTTTATATCCCGGGTATGGGTACTCCAAGGAAAGTTTTCACAACCCTTCCATGATGGTAACCTGGCAACCCAAGAAAGACCATTGGAAGTTTCTTGGTGATTCCATACATACTTGTACATTATTTGGAACTGATGCAAAGTATGCCTATGCTTATAGTTTCAAAGATCATTCTATTTCCTATCAAGAAAGTGAGCCACTTTCCACAATTGATGTGTATAATATAGAAACTGGAACGCATACCCAAGTAGTGGAAAAACCCCACGGACTTGAATTCCAGATGTCGCCTTCCGGGAGATATTTGGCCTATTTTAAAGAGGGCAATTGGTGGGTATATGATTCAGAAAAAGATAAGCGTACCAATCTTACGGTTAATTTAAAAACAGAGTTTTCCAATTCCAAAACAAGCAGAGACCTTCCCCCACCGTCCTACGGCAACCCAGGTTGGTCAACCGATGAAAAGGAAATTCTCCTTTATGACGAATTCGATATTTGGGCAATCACCCCCGATGGGAAGAAAGCGGAAAAAATTACTCAGGGCAAGGAAAGTTCAACTATCTATAGACTCTACCGCCTTGCTCAAGGCAGATTCGAGTACCCTAAATTTGAAGCACAATATGCCAAGTTATTTAATCTTCGGGAAAGTGTTTTCATAACCGCCAGAAATTCACAAAACGAGAGTACGGGTTATTTTAACTATTCAAGCAAAAAGGGTTTAGAGGAAATTGCTTTCAAGGATAGTTATATCAAGGATCTAAGAGCCTCGAAAAACAGACAGCAATTGGTTTATTCAGAGGAACGCTATGACATGCCTCCAAAACTAATGTATAGGGATATAAAAAATGCGAAAGCACTGGTAATAAAGCAATCCAACCCGCAACATTTCAAGTACAAATGGGGCCATTCAGAATTGGTGTCATACACTAGCCCAAAAGGCGATAGCCTTAAGGGAGCGCTGTTTTACCCGGCGGATTTTGATTCCCAGAAAAAATACCCAATGATTACTTTCTGTTATGAGCGACTGTCCGATGAACTGCACCACTATCAAAACCCGACCCAACACAATTCAATTGGCTTTTCCGTTTCCAACTATACTACTCAAGGCTATTTTGTTTTTTATCCCGATATAGTATATAAAATTGGTGATCCCGGAAAATCCGCAACTGAATGTGTTACTGCGGGAGTAAGTAAAGTAGTGGAATATCCCTTTATCAACAAACAAAAATTGGGGTTATATGGTCATTCCTTTGGCGGATATGAATCTATGTTTATCCTAACCCAAACCGATATGTTTGCCACGGTTGCGGCAGGTGCGGGCGCGAGCAATATGCTTAGCTTTTATCTTTCTATGGCGTGGATATGGGCCAGACCACAATACCCCCGTTTTGAAAAGGCACAGTGGCGTATGGGTGATAGTTACTTTAATATTCCAGAGGCATACGAACGCAATTCCCCAATACATCAACTACAAAATGTAAAAACTCCTTTTTTGTCCTGGGCGGGAAAGCATGATAGCAATGTTAATTGGGAACAGCACGTGGAAATGTTTGTAGGCCTGAGAAGATTAAGCAAAGCGCACGTCATGTTGTTATACCCAGAGGAAGGCCACGAGATGAAAAATTCAGAAAATCAAATTGACTTGACAAACCGCATTCGGGAGTGGTTCGACCATTATCTTAAAGATACAGCCGCTCCAGACTGGATGACACGTCCCCATTAAAATAAAAAGGCTGGTTATTTCTAACCAGCCTTTCCAAAACCACTTTAATTGGGTTTAAACAATACACGGGTACAGTTGTTTTCCATACCAAAGGCTTCTCCAAACCCTGAAATGGTACATCCAGGGAGACCAGTCTCTCCACAAGTTACAGGAGTGTCACATGGTCTATGGACACTGAGATAGCCAATAGTCGATAAACTACCATCCACTTTTGATGCATTGGTCGCAAATGCGCCACCAACCGCAAGGGCAATTGCCATAACGGGCAAGAGCCACTTCTTTTTAAGGTTTTTCATAATATTAAAATTTTGAAAATTAAAAATAATGACCTACTCTTTTCTAAAGGTTTTCGGTCTCACCCCTTTACTATATAGTGTCTTTAATTCTTTGTATAGGTTTTAAAGTCTTCATCTTTTAGCTGGTAATGTATGAGATACATATCAATAAGGGCATAGAGGTTTTTGCCATCAACCTTAAATTCATGCAGCTTTTTAAGTCCGCTATGGTACAGATAGAAACTAAACAAATAGCTTTGGTCCGTTAGACTGTAAACATCGATAATGGCTGCTGATTTTATTGTCTCTTCGGATTCATATTTTCCCAAGCGGTCGCTTTGTATAAAAAGATATTCCCCATAGGTGGAGGCCAGTAAGTTCACGAAGATTGGGTTCTTACCCATTTTTCGTTCGTTTTTGGAAGCAATGGTCCTAACATCAAGTTGCGCCCGTGAAATGGTATCTATGGTCTTTCCGATATAAGCAAGCGAGAAATCATTGTTGGCAACAACAAATTCATTCCTGTAGAAATAAACATAAATCACTTTTTTCAATTGTTGGTTGTATAGCAGGAGGCCGTCCGTATCAAAGAAGGGATCATCATAAGCTGTCAATAACTTAGGGTAATGAGTGGATATCATAGAATCCCCAACCCTTAACTTTCCCAATACATTGGCCGTTGTAACGGGATCAAACCCGCGCACTACAAAATCGTCTTTACCCATCGGCGCAGCCCTTAAGAATTCTTCGTTTGGTTGAAAAGATTTTGTTCCAATTAGGGTGTGGGTTTCTCCTTTTAAAATAAGCGGGACACTCCCATCCATTACATAAAACAGACTATCTTCAATTACGACTGTGAGGGATTTAAATGGGAGTTTTGTATTGGGAATTTTTATAATTCGGTGTATTGAATCCTGTAGCTCCCTGTTTATGGACAATACATGGAGGGGTGCAGTAGTATTGCCAAGATAGATGCTATCTTTAGTAATCCCGGCAATATAATAGGAGTTGAAACCAATGTCCAGGCGCGCTACTTCATTCGCAGGATGGTGCGGATACCTGCGCTGAAACGCATTGTTCCGATGCATCTTTTTTTCAGAAAATGCAAACAACAAGGTGACGGTACCAACACCCAAAATGGCAAGGGTACTCAGCAAAAGCAGGGTCTTTTTTGCACTGTACCTGTCCGCAAAAAAGACCGCCACCCCAGCCAGGATTATGAAAACAATATTAAAAATAAGGTGTTGCGTCCAACTCAATTTTTCGAGCACCCCACCGCAGGAGCAGGGGATAAAGTCGGAGAAATTAAGGATGATATAGATATAGGCCGTAAACATCACAATTAAGGTAAAAGCAGCATACAGGGCTAGGATTCTATATTTTGGAATGGTCAATAAAACGGCAATAAGAATTTCCAGACCCGGCACCGCCCAGGCAATAAAACCTGCATAGGCGCTGAGCAGTGGCGACTGTGCCAATTGAACGGTAAAGGTTTCATAGTCCAATAGCTTACTGATGGCAGCATATAAAAATAGTATGAGGAACAGATAGGCAACTATAACCGGTACATTCCGTTTTATGCTTGCTATATAAGGTACTGTAAAGCCCATAATTAAATAAATGTTACGTTTTAACATTCATAAAATTAGGCAGCTGCAAAGGGTTCAAGAATTATTTTTCCGCATATTTAATGCGGAGTTTATGGAAATTTTTGAGGGAAGTTCCATAAAGAGGGTTTATAGTGCACCACTCTCTCTGGCCTTTATGATAAGCATGCTATCGTCATCCCCTTCCACCTCAAAGCGTTCCTTCAACCGCTTTTTGCGTTTCTCGATGGTACTGATGGACATATTCAAAATATTTGGCAAGGCTGCCATACGGGTTCCTTTGGAGAGTTCGAATAGTAGGTCCCGCTCAAAGGCGTCCAAATCAATTTTGCAACATAAATGATTCATGACCGCAGCCTGCATGCTAGGGCAAATATAGCGTGGCCTTTTAAGGGCTTGCGTTAAGTGCATTGGAAGTTCGGAAACTAAATCAAAATCATCGCCAATAATGGCCTGGGGATCTACTAGCTTAAGGAGGTTCCAATAATTGTAGGTGATGGAGAAGTTGGCATCCAGAATAATTATGGCCTCCGGAAAGCGACGGCGCAGCAATATGCCCAAGTTACTGCCATCCTCCTGTTGCCTATGGATTCCTGGAGGAATGTTGATCTGTAGGCAGATAACATCAAACAGTTCGCTCGCATCCATTTTTTTTATAAAATTAAGAGCAGTATCGTAGGCATCCTGTTCGGTCAATGCAAAGGAAGTGTTTAGGGAGGAGTTTTCAATCCTCTCAAAGGCCGTTCGATAGTTTCTGAGATAAGACACCTTATCCGAAACCAACAAAACCCGTAATGTACTTTCTTTTTCCATCGTAAACTTCTGCTCAATCACATAAACATAATTGCTATTTATTTAAATCCGGTTTATAAATCCCTCGTTTCTTGGAAGGGTTTTCCTTATTTATCGGCGGAATCGCCTTTTTTTGATTTAGATGTTGATGAATCATAAAAAATATATTGATAAATCTAAACTTCTAAATTTTTGAAATTGTATGATTAAACCATACACTGCATACGGTTATAGCCCTCTCTTCAATTTTGATATTCCTTACAGTCATTTAGATTATATTACCCACACTCCTTTGAAACATCTTATTTTCTAATTAACCTATTTTCGTAAAAATATAATCGTTTTCTTTTATTAATATCACGTTCATTGCCCCAATCAAGGAAATACCCTCCGGAATCAGTAAAATAGCCTCCCACTCAGAATAATTGCATTTAATCACTTTATGGTTTATCAACATTTATAAAAAATACTATCCTTTAATTTTTAGATATGAAAATTATAAATCACAATAGGTATATCAAATTTTTTTGGTTGTTTTCATGTGAATATCCCCTCTGGGCATGTGAAAGGGGGGGTAGTGCAAGTGAAAGCATTGTTTTGTACACTTTTTTTAACCGCTAATTTCACTAAAACTTAATCGTGCTTTAAAGCAGTTAATTTATTTTGGTTTGTTGAACTATCAAAATTTTTTAGGCCAAAACCTACGAAAGTACCTAAACTAACTACGAACACTATACCCCCAGACTACGAACGAAATTTTTTTGGGTCCTCCAAGCTGTTTTTAAATGTGGAATTGTTAATTGTGATTGGAACTTTTAAGTTTAGAATTTATTATTTTGAATTTTATCGGAACTCTCCACTATCCATCTGCAGACGTCATTGCGAAGGAATTTACGACTGAAGCAATCTGTTCAGGCGTAGTTCCATACATGAAGGCAAGTAGTTTCATGAGATTAACTCCGTTGAATCTTCGATTTGCCGCGCAGCGCTCGCTGGGAAGCCACCGACTTCCAAAGTCCGAATAAAAAACAAACCCCATATCACTAAATTTTCTTTTTCATCCAACTGTATATTATAAAAGAAATACGCTAATTTTATTCGGCCTTAGAATAGCTATAGATTATTCCAATATAGCCCACAAATACTTTAGGTCCACTTATACCATGCTAATTTGGAACGTATTTGAAATTTCCTTACCCCTTACCAATCCTGTAATAAAGTTCCTATTGATTTTGGCAATTATTCTCTTTGCCCCAATTGTTCTCAATAAAATTAAAATACCTCCCCTTCTCGGACTTATAATTGCGGGTGCAATTATTGGCCCCCACGGTTTTAATTTAATGGAACGCGACAGCAGCATCATCCTTTCGGGTACTGCGGGCCTGCTATATATTATGTTTTTAGCGGGGCTGGAAATAGATTTGGCCGATTTTAAAAAGAATAGCAGCAAAAGTTTCGTCTTTGGCATGTACACCTTTCTTGTTCCAATGGGGTTAGGTATTTTGGCGGGACGGTGGGTTCTGGAGTTATCTTGGGCCTCTACAATTTTATTGGCAAGTATGTTTGCATCCCATACCCTTATTGCATATCCGCTGATAAGTAAACTTGGCGTCGCAAAAAATAGGGCCGTAAACATTACCGTAGGAGGCACTATGATTACCGATACTTTGGCACTCTTGGTGCTGGCCATAATTGTGGGAATGACCACTGGTGAAGTAAACACGGAATTTTGGATACGCCTTTCCATTTCCATTTTGCTCTTTGGCCTGATTGTGATAGTGCTATTCCCCCTTATTGGCAGATGGTTTTTTAAAAGATTTGATGATAGCGTTTCACAATACATCTTCGTGCTGATGATGGTTTTTTTGGGGGCAGTATTGGCTGAATTGGCGGGAATTGAAGCCATTATTGGGGCTTTTTTGGCGGGACTTACCCTTAATAGGCTTATTCCCCATACCTCACCCCTTATGAATAGAATAGAATTTGTGGGCAATGCAATCTTTATTCCTTTTTTTCTGATTGGCGTGGGCATGCTCATTGACTACAGTGTGTTTTTTAAGGATTGGGAAACAATTAAAGTAGGTGCCGTAATGATTGTTGTTGCCACCTTGGCAAAATTTATTGCAGCTTGGCTCACGCAAAAAACCTACAAACTTTCCGTTGATGAGCGAAGCATTATTTTTGGATTGAGCAATGCGCAGGCTGCAGCTACCCTTGCCGCGGTTTTGGTGGGTTATTCCATAGTCATCGGAGAGACCCCCATTGGGGAACCCATACGTTTGCTAGGTGAAAATATTTTAAACGGCACTATCCTTATGATTCTTTTTACCTGTACCATTGCTTCGTTCGTAGCGCAACGGGGGGCAAAAAACATTGCACTGGCAGAGGCATATGGCACTTTGGACAATGAGTATTTGTTAGAAGAGAAAATCTTGATTCCTATTAACAACATTGAGAATACGGACGAACTTGTAAATTTAGGTGTGATTATAAAGTCATCTAAAAATAAGGATGGTCTCTACGCCCTGAATATAATTTACAACCAATACAATGATGGCTCCGCAGACAAAATAGCAAACAAAATACTCACCCGGGCCACTGTAACAGCCTCTGCAACCGATACCATCCTGCACGGACTACTTAGGTATGATCTCAACATAGTAAATGGAATAATAAGCGTTGTAAAAGAGCGGAAAATAACCGATTTGATATTAGGCCTACACGAAAGCAAGGGCATATCTGATTCCTTTTTAGGGCAGCTCTCTGAAGGTATTTTAAGCAAATGCGATACAACCACCTTAATCTATAAATCGGTACAGCCCCTGGCAACCATAAAAAGACATGTGGTGATAGTTCCCAGCAGGGCAGAAAAGGAAATTGGGTTTCCATATTGGTTAGTGAAATTATGGAATATTGCTAAAAATTCCGGTGCCAAATTATCATTCTATGCTACTGAGGAAACCTTGAAATTTATAAAGGATATACACCTAAAATATCCAATTGAGGCACAGTTTACGGAATGCGACAATTGGTTGGAATTTTTAAAACTGTCACAGGAATTTCATAAGGATGATAATATAATTGTTGTTTTAAGCAGAAAAAACAATCCCTCCTACCAAAATAGTATGGTTGAAATACCAAAGTACCTAAATGAGCGCTTTAAACAGAATAGTTTTATAATTATTTATCCTTTACAAGAAAGGGAAACCGATAGAAATGGAATTGATTTAACCGATGCCACAATAAAACAACCTTTGGAAAAACTGGACGAAATAGGCAAGGCCATCGCCAAAATATTTCGGCAATGACGGTGCAATCCATCATCCATATGGTCATTGCGAGGAAACCTAAACGATAAAATTAAAATCGCCGTTAATGGGGTCGTTCAGAGGAGCCCAACGCTACTTGAGCGTGTGGTTTTTCCTACATTTAAGCTGTTTAAAGGCCACATCTACTACTGTATGCCGAAGGCTGTAATTTTTTTTGAATGGGTGAATATGTGAATATGTGAGTTTGTGAGTTTGTGAATGAGTGAGTTTGTGAGTTTGTGAGTTTGTGAATGAGTGATGAACGTGCTGATTTACGCTTAAGAAGCACCCCCTCTCCGCCAGTGGCGGATCTCCCCCTTAAAAGGGGGCGAAGCATTTGGGTTTTAAGCTTAGCGCTTTTTAATAGTACATTTGAACACTAATACCTAATCCGTGGAGAAAAAAGAAAACCAAACCAAAAAAACAAAAACCCCCTGGCCCACAAAGCGCGCCATGGAACAGGTTTATGAAATGAACCTTTGGGGCGGTGATAAAGCTGAGTTCTATTCCGGAGAGGGATCGCACTGTCCAGAAATAGTAAATCCATATCTAGTCGCAGTAAGCTCATTTTTAACTTCGTTTGAACGTTCGATAACAGTATGCGATTTAGGTTGTGGCGATTTTAATGTAGGCAAGGAATTGGTAACCCATACTAAAAAGTATGTTGCAGTAGATATAGTGCCCAGCCTGATAGCACGTAACAAAGAAACCTTTAAAGCGCCAAATTTAGAGTTCTATTGTTTGGATATTGCAGAAGATGATTTGCCTGCTGCAGATTGTGCGATACTACGGCAGGTGCTCCAACATCTATCCAATGCCGAAATACAAAGCATTGTAAACAAATTGGCTGCATATAAATATGTTATTCTAACAGAACACATTCCTGAAGGCGATTTTATTCCCAATAAAGATATTATTTCCGGTCAAGGCAATAGACTGAAAAAACAAAGTGGCGTAAACCTATTGGCTCCGCCTTTTAATTTTAAAGTGGAGGAAGTGAAGGAATTATGTTCAGTGGTTTTGAACGATGGGAAAGGGGTTATTCTAACTAGTCTTTTTAAACTTTAAGCTTTTGGCTTTTCTCTTTTTATCTTTTTATCCTTTTATCCTTTTCTCTTTAAGCTTTACCCTATTCCCTTTTCGCTAACTCCTAAAAAAATCAAACCCTAAGCACCCCCCGAAATCCACGGGCCGCATAATATGATTGGGCTCCGTTATGGTAAACAAAAACGGTATTATAGCGAAAATCGCCGAAAATGGCGCCACCAAGTTTCCTTATTTCCTCAGGCGTTTTTAGCCAGCTAGAAGTTTTCGCATCAAAGTTTCCAAGTTTTTGCAGTTCACGATATTCGGCTTCGGTTAAAAGTTCTATCCCCATTTTTTCTGCCATATCAACAGCGGTATTGTCTGGCCGGTGCTCTTTTCTTGCCTCCCACCCTGCTCGGTCATAGCAAACGCTTCTTCTACCTTTGGGGCTTTCCTCACTGCAATCGTAAAAGAGATATTCCCCTGTTTTTTTGTCCTGCCCAATCACGTCCG